>Ga0209426_1000920_pt1 | contig 22661 bp, 21 predicted proteins | sample Deesub1362B_J571_FD_187697 | JGI IMG/M metagenome (GOLD analysis project Ga0209426, IMG submission 187697) | Deep oceanic, basalt-hosted subsurface ecosystem from Juan de Fuca Ridge flank, Pacific Ocean, CORK Borehole 1362B_J2.571 (SPAdes)... ...
TTTCTCTCTTAGTCCTCATTGTTAACCCCATTTCTTCGCCTCCTTAAATTCCTTGACTTTAAAAGGAGGCTTAATTTTAATATATTTCGTGTAGATTTTCTCATGAGGCAACGATTCAATTTCATATAGATTTTAAGTGATTCAATTCGAGATCTTGATTTTAATAAAAAAAATCACTATTATTTAAAGAAGGGAGGCAAACAAAGGTAAAGGGAATATGGCTTATGTCAATTTTCTCACCAAAAATGTCGCTTTGAAAATAGTTTATTACGGACCAGGTTTAAGTGGAAAGACAACTAATTTAAAATATTTGTATACGCATTTAAACCCAAAATCGAGAGGCGAATTGGTTTGTTTGGAAACAGATACTAATAGGACTTTTTTCTTTGATTTACTTCCTGTTGAAGCAGGCTTAATTAAGGATTTTCGGACACACTTTCATCTTTATACAATTCCGGGTCAGATATTTTATGAAGTGAGCAGAAAATATGTGTTAAAAGGAGCAGATGGAATTGTTTTTGTAGCTGATTCTCAAGCATCTCTTTTTGATGCAAACATTGAGAGTTTTGACAATTTAAGAAAATATTTGATGGAGCATGACAGGGATATCTTCAAAATACCAATTGTGTTTCAATATAATAAAAGGGACTTGAAAAATACAATTCCGATTGAAACCTTAAACAAAGTATTAAATCCTTACAACTATCCTTATGTAGAAGCAATAGCTATACATGGTGTGGGAGTGTTTGAAACTTTAAGGGAAATTGCTCGTTTAACCCTTCCATTAGTAAAAAGCAGAATATCAGATATTGAGAAAAAAGATATAAGAAAGGAGAATTATGCAGAGGAAGTTGAAATTGAATATACAGAAAAACCCTCTTTAAAAATCGATATGGATAAGATAGATTTCCTAAAGGAGGAGAAAGAGCCTGTTCGTAAAGTAAAGGTTAAGAAAGTCAAGGTAAGAAATTTTAGAGAAATAGATAGACAGCTGGATGAATTAAGTAGAATATACATTGGAAAATCAATATTTAAAAGGGAGAAAAAATGGAGATTATCTGATAAGAGAAAAATAGAATTTGAGAAAGAATTAAATAAGGAAATTGAAAGAGCCAAAAGATACAAGGAGAAATTAATAGTTTCAGCATTGGATATTGATGATTTTAAAAGGATAAATAATGAGTGGGGAATTAAAGGAGGTGATTTTGTTCTCAAAACAATCTCAGAGACGATTGAGAAAAATAAGCGCCCTTACGATTTATTATTTAGATATAAAAATGATGAATTTATTTTAATTTTAATTAATGTAAAGGAAAAGCAGGGTGTTAGAATTATAAAAAGAATTCAAAATGCAATAAATAATAAAAAAATAATATTCAACAATTCAGAAAAAAATATTACAATAAGTGCAGGAATTTTTGCTTTTAATGGAAAAGATGAGGTAAATGCCTTTGAGCTGGTAAAATTTGCTGAAAAAGCATTACAAAAAGCGAAAAAATTTGGGAGAAATCAGGTTACCCTTTACTAAATTAACAAATCCTTGGTAAGAGTTCCGAAGTAAGGGGTTCAAGGAGTCTCCATCCTCCTGATAAAGTGTTAAGGAGAAGCTCCCCGGATTTCCCAAATTTTTCGCTAATCTCTCCTATTATTGATGCATTTCTACCTAATTTGTTTCCTTTAATTTCAGATAAAATACTTAAAGCTTTCTTACCCTCTACTATCATTACTGCCCTTCCCTCACATGCTAAATAAAGGGGATCAATACCAAGAATCTCTGATGCTCCTTTTACAGGAGAGGAAAGGGGTAATTTCTCTTCATGAATTATACAGGAATAGGGAAGATTCTCTACAAGTTCATTGAGAACACTTGCTAAGCCACCTCTTGTTATATCCCTCATCCAAAGAACTCCTTTTTTCCATATTGGTAGGAGAAAATTTAATGGAGCACAATCTGATTTTATTCTAGCGTCAAGGCCAAAGTCACCCCTTGCAAGCATAATTGAAAGGGCATGCTCACCCAGAGTGCCTGTTACTATTACTTTATCACCAGGTTTTATATCATTTAAACGAGGTCGAGAAATTAATATTCCTATGCCAGAAGTGTTAATATATATTTTATCTCCTTGTCCTTTTTTAACAACTTTTGTATCACCTGAGACTATTTTTACATCAGCCCTATCTGCCGCTTCTTTAATAGAATTTAAGATTTTCCTCAAATCTCTAGTAGAGAAGCCTTCTTCCAAAATCAATGCAAGACTTATATAAAGGGGTTTTGCTCCTGATACAATTAGGTCATTCACGGTTCCATTAATGCATAACTTTCCAATGTCTCCTCCTGGGAAAAAAATAGGATCTACTACATAACTATCAGTAGTAAAAGCAATATTTTCCGGCAAGAGCGCAGAGTCATGAAGTTCATTTAAAATTTCATTGTTAAAAAGGGAAACTATTTCATTGGAAATAAATTCCTTCATCAATCTTCCACCGCTTCCTATTTCAAGGCTTATTTTTTTTAAATTTTTATTTTTCATTTTTAATATCCGTATTTATAATAAGCTAAGCATGCACCTTCAAATGAAACCATACAGGGTCCTCTTGGTGATTCAGGAGAACATGTTTTACCAAAGGAAGGACATTCAGGCGGAGAAATTTTGCCCTTTAATACGTCTCCACACCTGCATCCTCTCAAATCCTTAGATTGTGATTTGATTTTAAGATTGAATTTCCTTTCTGCGTCAAATTGGGAGAGTTCTTCTTTTAATTTCAATCCACTCTGAGGGATTAATCCAAGCCCTCTCCAATTTGCATCTTTCTTCTCAAAAACTTCATAAATCATATTCATAGCCTTTGGATTACCTTCTGGTCTAACTGCTCTTTTATATTGAATTGTGACCAAAGGATTACTTTCTAAAATCTGGTCAAGAATATCATTAATGCCAAGTAGAATATCTACTGGTTCAAAGCCGGTAATTGTCCCAGGGATTTTATACTCATTTGCTATAAATTCATAAGGCTTTTTTCCTATTATAGTGCTAACATGACCAGGGTATAGAAATCCATTTATATTTATTTCTTCTGATTTTACAATTGCCTGAAGTGGAGGAGGTATAAGCCAAAGAGCAGAAAGGAGGGAGAAGTTATAAATCTTTTCTTTAAAAGCCCTTATTATTGTAAAAGCAATGCTTGGGATTGTGGTTTCAAAACCAGCGCCCAAAAAAACAACTTCCTTATCCCTATTTTCTTTTGCAATATTTAAACACTCTTCAGGTGAATAGACAATTTTTTTGAAAGAGCCTTCAGCTGGAATTGATGTTAGAAGAGAGCCTTTTTTTGTTGGGACTCTTGTCATGTCTCCAAAAGTGGCTAAAATTAGATTTCTGTGATTAGAAAGTAAATCTATTGAAGCTTCAACGATTTCATTAGGTGTTACACATACAGGGCATCCTGGACCTGATAACATTTCTATGCCAGAATCCTTTAATAATTTTCTTAGACCAAATTTATGGATTGTCATAGTATGAGTTCCACAAACCTCCATTATTTTTGGAGAAAAACCGATTTTCTTAATTTTTTCCTGGATTTTCTTCAGAATAGCCTCGATAAATTCCTTGTTTCGGAATGATTCAACAATCATGATTAATTATTTATTTTCAATAAAATCTTTGAGCAGTGAGAGAGTTTCTTCTACTTCTTTTTCATCCAATTTTGAAATGGCAAAACCTGCATGAAGAATTACATAATCGCCCACTTTTATATCATCTATTAAACTAAAATTCACTTTAATTTTGGTCCCCAGATAATCGACTTTTCCAGTGTTATCTTCTTTTATCTCAATAACTTTTGCTGGTATTCCAAGACACATTTTTCCCTAACAAAATAGGTTAAGATTTATAAAAAAAATTGTCAATTAAAACTTTGAATCTTTTTAATATTGAAAAACATTGACAAACGTTTGCTTTTATTTTATTTTTTTTACATGAATTTAACCTTGAACCAATTTTTACTTCTTGTTCTAACAATTGCAATAGTTGCGTTCTTGGCATACTTAATTCCTGCAATTCGACAGCTTAAAGAAACAGCAAGGAGAGCAGAAGAAGTTTTAAAGGAAACAAAGCAACTAATTTCAAATTTTCAGGAGACTGAAAGATTAATTAAATCAAGAATTGAAGAAGTGGATGATTTAATCAAAACTTCTAAAAAAACTTTAACAAATATTTCTGAAATCGCTTTTTTTATTTCTAAAAAATTATTGAAACCTTCTACCCGATATGTGAGTGCAATTTTACCTTTAATAAATCTTGGATGGAAATTATATAAAAAAAGAAAAAAGGGAGGAAAAAATGAGCAACAATAATAAAGATTCAAGATTTCTTGAAACAACCTTAGCCTTTTTACTAGGAGCAGTAACTGGGGCAATACTTGGTTTGCTTTTTGCACCAACAAGTGGAAGGGAACTCAGAGAAAGAATTAGCACTTCAGCAGCAAAGACAGGTGAAAAGATAAAAGAAGGCTATGGGAAAATAGCGGAAGAAGCTGGTAAAGGCTTACAAACAATTAAAAAGAAAACTCGTGAAGGAGTTGAAGTAATTAAGGGTTATGTGGAAAAGAAAAAAGCAAAAGAGGCTGAGGAAGAGTAATATTCTAATTTATTAATTATTAAAATCTCTTAATGAAGGGGTAAAAATGAGAATTAAATCAATCAGAGCACGTGAAATTTTAGATTCAAGAGGGAATCCAACAGTAGAGACAGAGATTGAGTTAGAGTCAGGAGTTAGAGTGAGGGCTTCTGTACCTTCAGGGGCTTCAACAGGGAAACACGAAGCCCTTGAACTTAGAGATGGAGACAAAAAGAGATATCTTGGTAAGGGAGTATTAAAGGCTATTAGAAATGTAAATGAAGTTATTGCGCCAAAATTAAAAGGATGGGAGGTTGCAAGGCAAAGAGAAATTGATGAATTTCTAATAAATCTGGACGGAACTTCTAATAAACAAAATTTAGGTGCAAATGCGATATTGTCAGTTTCTCTTGCAGTTGCAAAAGCTGCTGCCAAAGAATTGAATTTGCCCATTTATCAGTATCTAGGAGGAGTTGAAAAAAATGTTCTTCCTGTGCCTTTAATTAATATTTTAAATGGTGGATCTCATGCGGATAATAATGTGGATATTCAAGAATTTATGATTGTTCCTGCAGGTGCTCCGAGTTTTAAAGAGGCTTTGAGAATTAGTGCTGAAGTTTTTCATAGTTTAAAATCAGTTTTAAAAAAGAAGGGTTTAAGCACTGCTGTTGGTGATGAAGGTGGATTTGCTCCTGATTTAAAATCTAATGAACAAGCAATTGAGTTTATAATGGAAAGTATTGAGAAAGCAGGGTATAAACCTGGAAAAGAAGTTTTTATAGCTCTCGATGTAGCAGCTTCAGAATTGTATGAAAACGGAGAATATGTATTTAAAAAATCAGATAAAAGCAGGAAAACTTCTTCTCAATTAATTGAATTTTATATGGATTTAATTGAAAAATATCCTATTATTTCTATAGAGGATGGATTGGCTGAAGATGACTGGCAGGGATGGAAAGAGTTAACTCAACAGCTTGGTAGAAAAATACAATTAGTTGGGGATGATATTTTTGTCACTAATCCAGAACGTTTGAAAAAAGGGATTAATAATGATATTGCGAATTCCATTTTAATAAAATTTAATCAAATTGGAACATTGACAGAAACTATAAATACAATTAATCTTGCTAAAAAAGCTGGATATACCACAATTCTCTCCCATCGTTCAGGTGAGACTGAGGATACATTCCTTGCTGATGCATCAGTTGGGCTAAATACTGGCCAAATAAAAACAGGTTCGCTGAGTCGAAGTGAAAGAATAGCAAAGTATAATCAGCTCTTGAGAATAGAAGAAGAGCTTGGAAAAAGCGCGGAATATGCAGGGCTCTCTGTTTTCTCAAGATTTTTTAAAAAATGAGTGACGCAGAAAGGGAAAAGTGGGAAAAGGAAATTTTAATTCCAACCCTTAAAAGGAGAAAGGAAAGAAAGGATAAATTCTTTACTTCTTCAAATATAGAAATAAAAAGATTGTATACCCAGGAAGATATTTCTGATTTTAATTATAATAAGAAACTTGGCTACCCAGGAGCATACCCTTTTACTCGTGGTGTATATGCAACAATGTATAGGGGAAGGCTTTGGACCATGAGGCAATATGCAGGATTTGGGACAGCAGAAGAGTCGAATAGAAGATATAAATATTTACTTTCCCAGGGCCAGACAGGTTTATCTGTTGCTTTCGACCTTCCAACACAAACAGGTTTAGATTCTAATCACCCCCTAGCTCAAGGAGAAGTTGGAAAAGTCGGCGTGGCTATAGATACTCTCAAAGATATGGAAATTTTATTTGAAGGCATCCCACTTGATAGGGTTAGTGTATCAATGACAATAAATGCTACAGCTCCAATTATATTAGCTATGTATTTAGCTTTAGCTGAGAAAAGAAGTATACCATGGGATAAATTATCTGGAACCATTCAAAATGATATTTTAAAGGAATACATTGCTCGTGGAACATATATATTCCCTTTACAGCCCTCCCTTAAGTTAACCATTGATATTTTCTCATTTTGTAGAAAGTATATGCCATTATGGAATTTCATAAGTATAAGTGGGTATCATATAAGAGAAGCAGGAGCAACAGCGGTTCAGGAATTGGCTTTTACCTTTGCAAATGCAATAACATATGTGAAGGAAGCCATAAAAGAAGGCTTAAAAGTAGATGATTTTGCGCCGAGGATTTCATTTTTCTTTTCCTCACATAATAATTTTTTTGAGGAAATTGCAAAATTTAGAGCAGGAAGAAGAATATGGGCTAAAATAATGAAAGAAAAATTTAATGCTAAGAACCCAGACTCTTGTAAATTGAGATTTCATACCCAAACAAGCGGTGTAACCCTTACAGCTCAGCAGCCAGACAATAATATTGTAAGAGTTACGATTCAGGCTCTTGCAGCAGTTTTGGGTGGTACCCAATCTCTGCATACAAATGCTCGAGACGAGGCTCTTGCCCTTCCCTCGGAGGAGTCTGCACAGATTGCTTTGAGAACTCAACAGATAATAGCTTATGAAAGTGGAGTTACCGACACTATTGATCCACTGGGTGGAGCATATTTTATTGAAGCTTTAACGGATGAAATAGAAAAAAAAGTATGGGATTATTTAAACAAAATTGAAGAGATTGGAGGAATGAAAAAGGCAATAGAAACTGGTTTTATTCAGAGAGAAATTCAGGAAAGTGCTTATTCATTTCAGAAGAAGATTGAAAAGAAAGAGGAGATAATTGTGGGTGTAAATGAATTCAAATCTGAACATGAAAAAATTAATTTTGAGTTGCTTCAAGTGCCTCCGGAAATAGAAAAGGCACAGATAAAGAGGCTGGAAGAGGTAAAAAGAGAGAGAGATAATTATAAGGTTAAAGAAAAATTAAGTAAACTCAAAAATTCTGCATATGAAAAAGAAAATTTAATTCCTTATATTATTGATGCAGTAAAAGCTTACGCAACAATAGGTGAAATAATAGATAGTCTGAAAGAAGTTTTTGGCGATTATAAGCACACAGCTATTTTCTGAGATGCAATTTCCATCCTTAAATAGCTTAAATCCTAAAGCAGAAAAAACCATTTTACTAGTTCGCAATTTAAAGACATACTTTTATCTAAAGGAAGGGATTTTAAAAGCAGTTAATGATGTGAGCTTTTCTTTAAAGTCAAATGAAATTTTTGCACTGGTTGGGGAGTCAGGATCAGGAAAGACAGTCTTATCTCTCTCCCTAATTAGACTTCTTCCTGAGAGAGCAAGAATAGTTGGGGGAGAAATAATCTTCAATAATAAAAATCTTGTTAAACTTAAAGAAAAAGAGATTACTGGAATACGAGGTAGAAAGATTTCAATGATATTTCAGGAACCAATGACTGCTTTAAATCCAGTTATGACCATTGGAGAACAGATAATAGAAACAATTAGATTTCATTTTCATTTAAATAGAAAAGAAGCATTTAAAGAAATGATTTCTTTACTGAAAAAAGTTAAATTTCCGGAGCCTGAGAAAAGATATAAGTCTTATCCTCATCAATTAAGTGGTGGAATGAGACAAAGGGCTTTAATTGCAATTGCATTGGCAGGAAGGCCTGAAATTTTAATAGCAGATGAGCCCACAACTGCACTCGATGTGATCACTGAAGGTGAAATAATAGAACTTCTTTTAAATTTAAAAGAGGAAATGAATCTATCCTTAATATTCATTTCACATGATATCAGTTTAGTGAGTAGTCTGGCAGATAAAATTGGAGTTATGTACGCTGGGCAATTAGTTGAATTCGGTAGAAGAGAACATGTGATGAATCAACCGAAACATCCCTATACCATAGCTTTATGGAATTCACTTCCAGCTTATTGGGAAAGAAGAAAAGTAAAAATAAAGACTATTCCAGGGTTAGTCCCAAATCTTTTAAATCCACCGCAGGGATGTACTTTTCACCCGAGATGCTTAATGAAAAAAAGGATTTGTTCTATCGAAGAGCCTCCCCAGATAAAATTAAATGATGGAATAGTTAAATGCTGGCTTTATTGACTAGTAAATCTAAAATCTAAAAATTTTTAATAAGCATATGAGGAAGGACAGATGGATTTATATTCACAATGTTGGCAATTATGCCAGTCAGGTTTTGGAGAATAATTTCTAGATCTAATTCCCTCCTCTGTTATTTTAATTTTTTCTATTGCTCTTTCAAATTCTCTATCGCCTTTTATAGCATGTCCTATTATGTCAGATTCGAGGAAATAGAGCTGAGTTTCGAGTAGATTTTCCTTTTGGGTGTTTACAAATGCAAATGCATATAAATCAAGCTGTAAATTTTCTCTTGCCTTCTTATCTGCTTCTTTTTGATTTTTGACCTCTGTAGCTTTGAAATCAATGATTATTGCTCCCTCTTCTGTGAAATCAATTCTATCCCATCTTCCGATTAATTTTACACTGTCAAGTTGTAATTTGAACTCTTTTTCAATGTAAATAGGTGGATGTGAAGATTTTTCTTCTCTCTGATAAAACATTAACAATGCTTTTTTGCCTGCCTCATATCTCATTTCTTCATGTTCTCTACTTAGATATCCCTCATTAATCCAGTATCTATTATATGCATCTAATAATTCTTTTTCTGAAATTTTTCTTCCCGCCCTTCTCTGCTTTAGATAATAATGGATAACATTATGTAAAACCCTTCCAAAAACAACAGTATGGTGAGGAAGAACAGGCACTCTTAGAATATGTTTAAACTTATATTTTAGGGGACAGGTCAAATAGTCCTCAATCTGGAAAAAGCTTAATGTGAGAATTTCTTTATCAATAATTAAAGGAGCTTTATCCTTCTTTTCAATTGGTGCATTTCTTTTAATCTCTTCAAGTGCAGAAGCCTTGATTATTTTATCAGGAGGTTTTGGTAAGTCCATTGTTTCAAGAACAAAAGGACTTATTTTCTTTAATCTTTTTAAACCATAATCTTTTGCCATTGTAAAGAAAAGCTCGTTTTTTGCTCTTGTCATTCCAACATAAAAAAGCCTTCTTTCTTCTTCCATATAATTTTCTTTTTCAGGGAGATTTTCTTTTATTAATTCCCGAGGAATCGTGATTTTTTCTCTTCTTTCTCTTCCAGGAAAGCGGTCTGCTATTAAACTCACCATAAAAACCACAGGAAATTCAAGTCCTTTTGCCTTATGTACTGTTAATATATTAACAGCATCTTCATCAAGTTCTGCCTCCGCAGTAGAAGGATTATCTCCAACTTCCTGAAGCAATTCTAAATGTTTTGCAAAGGACCAAAGGTTATCATGCTCTGTTAGTTCGCTAAAATTTTTAACTTTCTTGAAAAATAATGCAATATTTTTAATTTTTGCTTCAGAATTTGCAGAACCTTCCTCTATAAGCCTTTTTAAATATCCTGTTTTTTGTAAAAATTCATATAATACTCTCCCTGCACTTTCTGATGCAGATAGTTTAACAAAATATTCCAGATCCTGATAGATTTTTCTTATAGTTGCTTCTGTCTCTCCAGAAATTTCAACAGGAGGTGTTTCAAGTGCAATTTTTTTAAAAACTTCATGAAGGGACTTATTTTTCTTATCAGCATAGTTTGAAATTTTTGTTAGGTCATAAGGGTCTGTTTGATAAACTTCAGATAAAGCTAAATAATATAAGCTCTTGCTATCACTAAAATCAGTAGCAGATTTTATAAAAGAAATCAAAATTTTAATTTCGGGTTGAGAGTAAAGTCCTCTACTACCCGAAAATCTATATGGAATTTGTTTCATATTTAAAGCTCTCATGTAAGGGTCTGCATCAGCATTCTTTCTCACAAGAATGGCAATATCACTATATTTATAGCCTTGATTAAATTTTTCTTCTATAATCTTTGCCACGGTGTCTGCTTCATTTGATAATGTATCGAATACAAGAAGGTTAATCGGTTTAGATATTGGTTTATCATTTCTAACTGCTTCCAGAATCTTTTTTATTTTATATTTGTACTCAAGTCTATTAGGGTTATTGTGTTGAATTAGTCTGTAAGCTGAGTCGAGAATAGGCTGAACAGATCTGTAATTCTTTGTAAGAATTATCTTCTTTCCATCAGGGTAAACTTCCATGAAATTTAAAATATTTGTTATAGCTGCTCCTCTGAATTTGTAAATACTTTGGTCATCATCACCCACGACTGTTAAGTTCCTGTGTTTTCCTGCTAAAAGTTGTAATAATTGAAATTGAATATAATTGGTATCCTGAAATTCGTCAACAAGTATATATTTATATTTTTCCTGAAATTCTTTGAGAATAGAAGGTCTATTTCGAAAGAGTTTAACAACTAGGCATACTTGATCTTCAAAATCAATCTTTCCTTCCTCTTTAAGTAAATTTTGGTAGGTAGCATAAACTTTTGCAACTTCAAGATGTTTTAAAGCCTTTTCCTTTTCAATTTCGTCCTCTGCATCCTTATATAATTTCTCAGCATATTTCAGATATTCTTCTGGTTCAATATCCTCCTGCTTTAATCTTTTTATTACCTCAACTAATTCCTCAATGTGTTTAGTCGGATCACTTAAAGGTCGATAATAGTCGAGAGGAAATTTAAAAAGATTTTCCCTGAAAAAAATCAACTGCTCAACATCATCAAGAAGTTTGAAATTTGATGGATATCCAATTTCAATTGCATAATCCCTTAGGACTTTCTCTCCAAAGGAGTTGAAAGTGCTTATTTCCACAAATGAGTATGAATATGGTATGAGAATATCCACTCTTTCCTCCATTTCAGAAGCTGCCTTCTCAGTAAAGGTAACTGCTAGAATCTCTTCTGGTCTTGCCTTTTTAGATGCGATTAGATAGGCAATTCTGTGTGTTAAAACCTTAGTTTTACCTGTTCCTGCACCTGCAATGATTAATAAAGGGCCCTCTCCATGAGTTACAGCTTCTCTTTGTTCAGGATTTAAATCATCAAGCAGATTTTTATATGTGGGATAGGTCTTTAATTCCATTTTATTTAAGTACTATAACTACTTCATAGGGTTTGATAAGCCATAGTTTCATTCTTGCCTCTTTCTCAACTGCTCTAGGATTTTTTTCTAGTTCTTTAATTTCATCCTCTAAAAGTTTCTTCTCCCTTTTAAGTAATTCAATTTCTCTTTGTAAATTTTTATATTCTCTGCGGAGTTTATATATTTCTATCAATCCTTTTTCTCCGAAAAAGGAAGTAACGATGAAAATCAGAATAAAAAACCCGATTAATGTTACAAAAAATTTGTTCTTAAAAGAAGATTTTTTCTTTGCCTTCATTTTGATATTTGTTTAAACCCGAGTTTTATTATTTCCTCTACCTTTTGCTCTGAATCAGATTCTGCATAACATCTTATTATAGGTTCTGTACCCGAGAAGCGAAGAAGACACCAATCTCCATTCTCTAGAATTAGTTTTATACCATCTATTTTCTTTATAGAGACCACTTTTCTTCCATTCAAGTTAGGAGGAGGGTTATCGATAAGTTTTTCTAGTGATTCTTTTGTATGAGGTGTTATTTTAAAATTCCTGTGTGAATTAAATCTACGTCCATATTTTGAAAATAAGTCCTCAAGTTGAGCTCTGAGACTTTTCTTTCTATATGCGATCATCTCTGCAACTAATAAACCTACTAATATTCCATCTTTATTTGGCAAATGCCCTTTTATTGTTAAACAAGCGCTTTCTTCACCACCCAGTATTATATTCTTTCTTTTGATGAAATAATCAGCAATATATTTGAAACCAACTGGTGTTTCATGTACTTTCAAACCATAATTTTCAGCTATTCTATCTATCAAATGTGTTGTTGCAACTGAGCGGACGACATCCCCTCTCCAGCTTTTCCTTTCAATCAGGTATTCCAATAAAAGTGCAATAATATGATTTGGTGATATAAAAACTCCTCCTTCATCAATTATGCCAAATCGGTCACCATCAGCATCTGTAGCGATCCCTAAATTGAATTTGTATTCTCTAACCAAATTTTTCAATTCCACGAGATTTTCTTCAGTGCATGATGGAACTATACCCCCAAAACAGGGATCAATATATCCATGAATTTCCTTAACCAAACAACCGTTCTCTTCTAAAATTTCATCCAAATATTCTCTGCTTGCACCATATAAAGGGTCAACTGCAATCTTAATACCTGATTTTCTGATTAAATCAAAATCAATTTTTTTCTGAATATAAGCTAAATAACCAGGTTGTAAATCAATCTCCTCTATTTCTTCAGCTTTTGGGTAATAGGGACAATATCCCTCCTCCTGTTTTAGATTAAAAATTTCTTTCTCTATTTCCGAGGTTATATCGTCGGGTGCTGGAGCACCTTTTTCAGTTAATAAGTGGAGGCCATTGTACTCAGGAGGATTATGTGAAGCAGTGAAATTTATTCCTCCCTGAGCTTTTCTCTTAATTATCTCATAAGATAAAGCCTGAGAGGGAGCATCTCTTTTGGAAAATAAAACTTTTATCCTACAATGAGAAAGAACCTTAGCAGCTTCTCTAGCAAACCTTTCTGATAGAAATCGAGTATCATAATTGATTATAATACTTATTGGTTTGTTCAAATATTTTTTCTTTAGATAATTTGCTATTCCCTGAATTGCAAAACGAACATTCTGAAAGGTGAAATCTTCTCCCATTATACCCCGCCACCCAGATGTGCCAAACTTTATCATACTTTAACCTTTCTATAGAGTAGCATAATCTATATTCAAAAGCAAGGTGCTTTAGTAGGGATTTTAATAAGGATTTGACTTATTTCAAAAGATAGGTTAGATTCAAATGAAAAAATGAACAAGTGGAGAGTATTTATTTTTTCAGTTGCTTTAATTTCCTTTTTTACAATCTTATTTTTACCTCAACCCCAGGATCTTTCAATTGCAGGTAAAAGAGCTCTTGCAATTTTTGTGTTATGCTTGATTTTTTGGGTTACTAATGTGATTCCACTCTCTGTAACAGGACTTTTAGCTATTGTGCTATTGCCATTATTAAATGTTTTGAATACAAAAACTGCTTTTTCTTTATTCGGAAACGAGGCTGTTTTTTTTATCTTAGGAGCTTTTATTATAGCTGTAGCGCTTATGAAAACAGGCTTGAGCACTCGTTTGTCGCTTTTTTTCCTGAATAAATTTAAAAAAACTCCTCAGAGATTATTGATTGGGATTATTTTTTCATCTGCTTTTCTATCTTTTTGGATGCCCGAACATGCTGTAGCTGCTTTGATGTTTCCAATTGTATTGGAAATAGCTGAATCATTAAGACTTAAACCAGGTTTTTCTTCCTATGGAAAATCTTTGTTTCTTTCTCTTGCATGGGGAGCTGTTATTGGAGGAGTGGCAACTTTATTAGGTGGGGCGAGAAATCCTTTAGCAATCGGAATGCTCTATGACAGATTTAAAATAAAAATAGGTTTCTTGGAATGGATGATTGCAATTGTTCCTGTTGTAATTGTGATGCTTGTTTTCGCTTATTTTACCATCAGAATCTTCTTTAAAATTGATATTAAAAGTATACATCCTGCGGAAAGGGTTTTGGCAAAAAAAATTAAAACACTTGGTCCTTTATCCAGGGAGGAAAAGATAGTAGGTGTGATACTTGTTATCACAATTATCTGCTGGATTACTCTTTCAAATAAAATTGGTTTAGCAAACATATCCATATTTTCAGCAATTTCTTTGTTTATATTTAATGTTATTCACTGGAAAGAAGTAGAGGAATATGTAAACTGGGGGGTTATTTTAATGTATGGAGGGGCGATAGCATTAGGTTTCGCCCTGGCACAAACACAGGCAGCAGAATGGTTGGCTAATATATTTGTTTCAAAAAATAAATTATCGCCTTTTCTTTTTATAGTAACGCTGAGCCTTATTGCAAAGCTTTTAACAGAAGGAATAAGTAATACTGCTGCTGTGGCAATACTTCTTCCTCTTGGATTTGCTTTTGGACATAAAATAAATCCTGTTATCATAGTATATATTGTAGCTGTTCCAGCAGGGCTCGCTTTTTGTCTCCCAATGGGAACTCCTCCGAATGCAATCTGCTATTCTGCGGGCTATTATAGAATTTCAGATGCGGGAAAAGCAGGTCTTTTATTAAACCTTGTTTCCTGGATAATTTTTCTTTTAATGATAAAGTTTTACTGGCCTATAATCGGTCTTATTTTCTAAATCTCTTCTAATTGCCAGAGAAGAAAACTTAAAATATCAACAAGGTCTTCAATTTGCTGGCTCACAGGTTGTCCGCCTGAATGACCTGCTTTAGTATGATAGCGTAGAAGGACTGGCTTGCCAGACGAAGTTGATGCTTGCATAAGAGCAGCCATTTTCCTTGCATGTAAAGGAGCTACTCTTGTATCTGCATCTCCTGTGATGAATAAAACAGCAGGATATCTCTCTCCCTTTTTAACATTATGGTAAGGCGAGTAAGCCAAAAGATATTTAAATTGTTCTGGATTCTCAGAAGAACCATATTCTGGTACCCAATATCTTGCTACTAAAAATTTATGATATCTAATCATATCCAATAATGGATAGGTGCATACAACAGCTCTAAAGAGTTCTGGACGCTGGGTCATTACAGCTCCAACAAGCAGTCCTCCATTACTGCCACCCATGATTGCAAGTTTTTCAGGTCTCGTATACTTTTCCTTTATTAAATACTCTGCTGCTGCAATAAAATCATCAAACACATTCTGTTTATTTTCTCTCATTCCTGCCCTATGCCATTCTTCTCCAAATTCTCCACCACCTCTGAGATTTGCGACAGCATAGACACCTCCTTTCTCAAGCCAGGCAACAGCTCTCGGAGAGAATCTTGGAGTGAGGCTAATATTAAATCCTCCGTAACCAGTAAGTAAAGTTGGATTGTTTCCATTAAGTTCTATATTCTTTGGATAAATAATGAACATAGGAATTTTTGTTCCATCTTTTGATCTGTACCATACCTGCTTTATTTCAAATTTTTCAATATTTACAGGAATTTTGACTTTTGCCCATATGTCTTTCATGCCGGTTGAAATGTCATACCGATATATGGTTGAAGGGATATGAAATGAACTAAAAGCAAAGAAAGCTTCATTACTGTCCCACCGACCGCTGATATTACTTACACTTCCTATTATTGGAAAGGTTATTTCTCTTACAAAAGTTCCGTCTGGTTTGTAAATTTCAACTTTTGATTTTACATTCTTTAAATAATTAACAAAAATTTTATGTCCAGCAAGTGAAAATCCCCTTATCACAGCATCCTTTTCAGGTATAATCTCTTTCCATGATTCAATTTCAGGATTTTCTGGATTAACAGCAAAGATTCTTCCATTTGGTGCTTCCCAATTTGTCTGAATAAATAAAGTATTACCTCCTATTTCACCTTCAAAGCGAGCTGGTATATTTTTTACCACTGGATAGATTGGTTTATCAGCTATCAAATCTTTTAAATATATTTCGGTTATATCAGCAGAAGCACCATATAAAACATGAATCAACAACCATCTACCATCTTCTGAAAGACTCGCATATAAAATTTTATCAGGTCCATATCCCTTTCCAAAAATTTGTTTATCCTCTGAAATACTTGTACCCATTGCATGATAATAAATTCGAGGTCCTTCTGGATTATGTTTTGTATAATAAAAACCTTTTTTATCAGGTGTAATTGAAATACCAAAATAACGAGCTTTAGGGAGAGTATCGGGAAAATTTTGCCTTTTATTTATATCGAGTATTTTTATTTCAATTTCATCTTCTCCACCTCGCCTGATACCATATGCCAGTATTGTTCCGTCTTTTGAGATGTCCTGAATATTAACACTAATTGTTTTGTCTTTACTAAGGGGATGAGGATCTATTAAAACCTGATCTTTACCTTCTAATCCCTCCCTCATATAGATGACTGGAAGTTCCTGGTCTGCGCTTCTTTTATAGAAAAAATATCTCCCACCTCTTTCAATCGGAACACCCACAGTATCTATTTTAAGTAAACTCGATACTAATTTTCTGAATTCTTCTCTTCCAGGTAGGGGTTTTAATAAGGAGTCAGTATACTCATTCTGCAACTCGATCCACTTTCTTGTTTCAGGGCTGTATTGATCTTCGAGCCATCTATATGGGTCAACAATTTCTACTCCGTGTATTACTTCTTTAACTGGAACAATTTTTGTCTGTGGTGGAGGAGGTATCTTAATCTCCTCCTTTTTACAATTCTGTAATTGTAATAAAGAAGCAATAAGAAAAAGAATGACAATTAACCCTCTGATAACTTTTTTATTATTTATTGACATAGCCACCTCCCTTCACCTATTTTAATTCATATAAAATTCATAATCAATTTGTAATTTGACTTGAATTATTTCATATGCTATATAGGGATGGAATTAAATTCCATGAGGTATAGAAAATATAAATGGGTTGTTAAAAATTGGGAAATAGTAGCTGTAGTAAGCGGAAGTTTCATTGGTTTGATTTTACATGCTTTAGGAATAATTCATGATATTACGTTACTGATTTCTTTAATTTTATTTCTCCTCTGTCTTTATGTTCTTCGTGATATTTCATTTGAAACCCAGAGTGAGAAGAGGACCCAGGAAATTTTCGAAAAGGTTAAAAGTATCGAGGCTCGACTTGAAAAATCTGAAATAGAGCTTGTAACTCCTGAAATTGTAACTACAGCTGTAAACGAGCTTTATTCAAAAAGTAGGGGTGAGGTATGGTTTTTTAATATGTGTATGAAAATGTATAGTAAGAGGGATCTTTTTGATAGAACTCTTAAATTGGTGATTGAGAATCCTGATGTTACAGAAATCCAATTTATTATTCATGTCTCTGAGAAAGAGACATGGGAAAGAAATTTCCAGCCTTTACTGGATAAATGTAAAAGCAAAAATAAAATTTTAAAGCCCATATTTGCTGAAATTAAAGAGCCCTTTGCCTTTCAAATAGTTCGATTGAGCGATAAAAAGGATATTAGAGAGGCTTTACTTGCTATATGGGGAGAGCCATTTATGGCTGAGCTGGGTTCAGATAGAAGGGCATATCCAGTTCGTCACCCAAGATATGTTTTTCATATAAAAAGTCATTCAGAATTGATTTCAAGACTTAAAGAATTGTTCATGAGATATAAATTAACACACTCCTGATTTTTTAATGGACTTTTTAAACCAATTACTTTGATATTATAATCTCTTTTGTAATAAGATAGGTAGCTGTTTGAAGTTCACAAAAATAAAGACCTTCTTTTACTTTATTTCCCTTCTCATCTCGAGAATCCCATACTAAATCGTAAAAGCCTGGAAATATTATCTCTTCAACAAGTGTTTTAACACATCTTCCTTCCATATCATAAATTTTTAAGGAGATTTTACCAGTCCATGGGGTAAAATAATAAATATGAATCAGATTATTTTCTTCAATTTCTATGGCTAAGGACAATTTATCCTGGTTAATATTAGGCAACTTTCTTCTGATTTTTCGCTCTTTCTCCGGCACTCTCCATCTGAATGCAAGTCCTATATCAGCCTTCAAAGCCCTATTTCTTCCAGAATACCACATTCTATCAACAAGTAGTGGTCTACCATTTTCCGTTTCCTCTGAGAGGATAACACGTGGCCTATAAACATGATAGGAATCCCAATCTCCTGGCACCGGAGCAGTTAGTAATATCGGATTATCAGGGTCTCTTTTCCAATTTATGCCATCATAAGATGTAGCATGACCAATCCATGCAATTCCATTTTCCCTTCTCCATCCTTTATACCACATATGAAATACGCCTCCATGAAAAACAACATCCGGAAGGTCAACACTATATCCATCCCAGTTTTTGGGCTTGCTCGGTTTAAACACAGGGTTCCCCGGGTATTTTGTCCAGTGAATACCATCAGGTGAAGTTGCTAAACCTATACTCGCTTTGTCTGTCCTTAAATCATAGGCTCCATACCACATCATATATTTATTAAAAATTTTAACAATTGTTTGACCTTCTAGAAGCGATCCCTCCCATGGTTCAGTTGCTGTAAGGACTGGATTTCCAGGGTATTTTGTCCAGTGAATACCATCAGGTGAAGTAGCATAACCTATTCCAAAAACTCCTTTGTAATTTCCGCCTACATACCACATTTTAAAAATATTTTCCTCCTCATCAAAGATAACGGACTGGCAGATAAGGATAGAATCGTCCCATGATCCAGGAGGTCCAACCCTTAATACTGGATTTTCTTTACAGCGCTTCCAGTGAATGCCATCGTCTGAGGTTGCAAGTCCTATTTGACAAATAAGATTATATGGAGTTCCAACATACCACATCATATACTTTCCATTAAAAATTCCAATTGTAAAACAATCTACACTTTTTTCTTCCCATGAACCTGGAGGCCCGGGTTTAAAAATCGGATTATTATAATATTTCACCCATTCTCCAATTTTTGGAGGAATTAGTGGTAAAACCATTTCCTGTTTCAAACAAGCTTCGGCTTCCAATTTGGCAACCTCTTTTCTTGCCTGTTCAATTGGTAAAAATCTCCATCGCATTTTTCCATGACAGGGAAAAAGAGGAATAGAGAGAAATAATAAAATTAAGAAAAATGTAACTGATTTATAAAATTTTTTCATATTTTTCCAATTAATTATGAAGAAAAACAGTTTGTTTTCTCTTGCTGAATTGAACCCATAGCCCACAAGGGCACCCACTTTCTTCTCCATTACTGAATATTTCGAATTGGAAAATCCCAGCTTTTCTTAAAATTACTTTCATCTCATCTATGCTGACTTTGAGATTAGCAGGTGGTCCTATATTCTTTTTTTCCATAATTGTTTTAATTCTCTGTTTCTCCTCCTGGGGAAGCAATTTACCCATCCCTCCGCCAATAAAAGCTATTCCTTCTGGTTTTAATATACGGTAAATTTCTTTAAAAGCTTTTACTTTATCCTTCCAAAAAAGAAAAGACCCCCTGCTAATCACCAAGTCTGCAAAATTATCAGAAAAGGGCATTCTGTGCACATCTCCAAGCACTGTTTCTATTCTTCCATCAAGTCCAGCTTTTTTGATATTTCTTTTTGCAATTTTTATTGCATTCGGGTCTATATCCAAAGCGTAAATTTTTAAATTAGTAATTTTGGCTAATTCAATTGAGAGATAAGCTGGGCCAGTTCCCACATCAACACATATTCCTTCTGTTACACCAAAATCCTGTTTTATCTGTTTTGCTAGATAAATATAAACATTTTTAAAAAGTGTTCTGGCTATTTTATCAAATCTTTCAGCTTTATTTCTCTTTTTTTGCGTGCAATCTGCAAGTATAAATAGGATAAACAGAATTGGTATTAAAATAACAATTCCATAAAATTTTCTTTTATTATTCATTATTTGAGTTTGAATTATACACAGGCTGTCACATAGCTGTCAAGTATAACAGATTGAGCAATTTATAAGAAGCTTTTGGAAACTTTTGATTTTTTGATAAGAAATATAATAGTAAACTTAACAAGTAGGAAGGAGTTCTAATTTATTAAATTATTTAAATTCTCTTCATACAAAGTTGAATTTTTTTCTTTAATTCTTTTCCACTTATTCTTCCTGAAAGACAATATTTATTATTAATTTCAATAACTGGGATTTTATGTTTATATTTATTGTAAATTTTAAAATCAGTAGTAATATCAATTTTATGGATTGAAAGCTTGAATAAGGTTTCCATTTCTCTAAGAAGTTCTTCTGCTTCATCACAAAGAGAACAATTTGGTTTAGTATAAAATACAATCTTTAAACTTGTTCTTATCATTGCATGATATTTTATTATATCAAGATAAATTTGGTATAATAAATTACAAAATGGACATTAAAAATAAAAAGGAATTAGCGAGACAGATTGTTTCTCTTCTAAAAGTTTACTATCCTAATTCTAAGGTTGCTTTAAACTTTACAACAGGTTGGGAGTTGCTTGTTGCAGTTGTTCTGTCAGCTCAATGTACTGATGAGAGGGTAAATCAGGTAACAAAAAAATTATTTAAAAAATATAAAACAATAGAGGATTATGCAAAAGCAGATTTAAAAGAATTTGAGGAAGATATAAAACCAACTGGATTTTATAGAAATAAGGCAAGGAATATTATTAATATTGCAAAAATAATTCTTAATAAATATGGGGGAAAAGTTCCCAATAGTATGGAGGAACTGTTGAAATTACCAGGAGTTGCGAGGAAAACCGCAAACATTGTTCTTGGAAATGCATTTGGAATAGTAGAAGGGATTGCAGTTGATACTCATGTAAGAAGACTTTCGAAAAGACTTGGATTAAGTAATGAGAAAGACCCGATTAAAATTGAAAGAGATTTAATGGAAATTTTTGATAAGAAGGACTGGTTCCAATTAACATATATGTTAATTGACCATGGTAGAAAGATTTGCGAGGCAAAGAAACCAAAATGTGACAAATGTTTTTTAAATAAGATCTGTCCTTCTGCTTTTAAGTTTCCTCACTTTGAGAAGTCTGATTAATACATCTTTTGTTTTAAAAAATGAAATCCTGGAATTATTGAAATGATAATCAGAGGAATAATATAGCCAAGAATAGTTGGAAGCAATCCAATGTAATTTTTTTCAATAGGTGCTTTTAAAGGAGCAAGAAAAACTATATCAAAATATATGAAAGAATAAAGAAAGAATCCCAAAATACCAATTAAATAGATTCCTTTAAGCTTTTTATACAAAATCAGAAAGGAGGCAACAATTGTAAATAATCCCACTACAACAATCATTAAAATTCGATGGGACTGAGCTACTCCATCATAGCCATAAAAAACATACGGGATTGCAAGAGGCATCAGAAAAAGGAAAATGTATTTAAACTGATTTTTTACAATAAAGTAAATCGAGAAAATTAGAAAAAGAGAAGGAAAGACGATAGAGAAAAGAGGGGAGATATATCCGCCTGCAAAAAACAATAATTGGAGAATTAATACATTGAAGAATCCTAGCCAGGATATTGTCCAGGCGGGGAAAGCATTTAAAAAACCATAAACAGAAAAGCCAATAACTGAAATCCAGAAAAGTCCGAAGAAATAGGAGTTTGGTTTTAAAAAATTAGGGTCAATTAGTAAAATTAAAATTGTAGCAATAAGGAAAGGTAAAGTGCCTAAGGAACTATCTTTAAATTTATTCTCGGAGAACGAGCCAAATCCATGTACCCATTGTAATTTTCGAGCAATTCTTTTAGGGTTGTCAAATTTTTTAATAGCTTTGTTTTTAGCTTCTTTCATTGAAATCCCCTCTTTTTTGTATTCTGAGGATAAATCCTCTAAATGGTATTTTATTTCTTTTAAAATTTCTTCCCTCTTTTTTGAACTTAATTTTAAATGTTTTGATAAACCGGATAAGTAATCCCGAATTAAATCCATGGATTAAATCTCCTGCTTTCTTGGTAAAAAGGCAGAAAGTTTTTTAACAAAAATATTCCATTCTTTTGATGCTTGATGGAGGAACTTCATCCCCTTCTCAGTGATACTATAATATTTTCTTTCTCTTCCCTTAAATTTTTTCCATTCCCCTTTGATATAAAGTTTTTTTTCGAGATCATGAAGTGCTGGGTAAATTGTTCCATCAGCAAGGTCAAAATAATTCTTACTTAGCTTTTTAATCTCCTCTGCAATTTGATATCCATACATTGACTTCTTTTCCAAAACCGTAAGAATTAATAATTTTGTTGAGCCTTTTTTTAATTCTCTGAAAAATCTCATCTAAACCTCTTGTTACTATGCATAGTCATACTAGATAAGATATAAAAAAACAGGGATTTGTCAAGTTTTTAAATCAATGTAAATGGAAAGTTCAAAATAGGTTCTTTCAATTGAATTTAAAGAGAGTTCACACTTATTGCCTCATTTAAGGATCTATATAAAAACATATTCATTGCCTCATGTAAGAATCTATATGAAAATTTAAACAATATTCTTTCTTATTACAACCTTTTTTTAATTCTTGAAGTTTAAACAACTTATTTTGAAGTCTTACTATTTTTCTTTTTAACTCTACTGGATTAAGTTCATCATATTGCGATTTAAGTTTCTCTT
>Ga0209426_1000921_pt1 | contig 22658 bp, 22 predicted proteins | sample Deesub1362B_J571_FD_187697 | JGI IMG/M metagenome (GOLD analysis project Ga0209426, IMG submission 187697) | Deep oceanic, basalt-hosted subsurface ecosystem from Juan de Fuca Ridge flank, Pacific Ocean, CORK Borehole 1362B_J2.571 (SPAdes)... ...
CGCCCGCCTGCAAGGCCCGGTCCCGCGCGCGTTCCAGCGCGCGATAGGCATGGGCGAGCTTGCCGGTGAAGCTGTCACCGCCCAGCGCGTCCTGCGCGGCGGCGATGTCGATCATCGCCTTCTCGGCCGAGCTGAGCAGCGCTCGCTCCTCGGCGAGCGTCGCTTCCTCGCCTTCGCGGGGATCCAGGCGATCCAGCTCCGAGAGCCGCAGGGTGAGTTCCTCGGTCTCGGCGGCCGCGCGTCCGGCAAGGTCGCGCAGGCCCTCGGCCTTCTCGCGGGCGGCGCGCCAGGCGCTCCAGGCCGAAGCCACGACGCCGACGCTGACGCCGCCAAACGCGTCCAGTAGGCTCCGGTGGGTCTTGGGATCCAGCAGGCCGACGGTCTCGTGCTGACCGTGCACCTCCAACAACAGCGCGCCGAGATCCTTCAGCACCCCGACGCTGGTGGCCTGGTCGTTGACGAACGCTCGGCTGCGACCGTCGGGCGACAGCTGGCGGCGAAGAACGAGGTCCTCGTCGCGGGCATAGTCCAGGCCCTTGTCGTCCAGATAGGCGAAGGCCGGATGGTCGGCGGGAAGCGCGAAGATCGCCGACGCAGAGGCCTGACCGGTCGCGCCCCGGCGCACCAGCCCGGCGTCGGCGCGCGCACCCGTCGCCAGGCCCAGGGCGTCCAGGATGATGGACTTGCCGGCCCCGGTCTCGCCGGTCAGCGCGGTCAGGCCCTCGCCGATGGCGAGGTCCAGGCTCTCGATGAGCACGACGTCACGGATGGAAAGGCCGATCAGCATGGCGCGCAGGATCGCCGGGAATCAGGGTTTTTGAAATAGCCCGGAAGAACGGAACGAGCACAAACCCGTTCCACCCGCCCAAACTACATGCCCAGGACGCCCATCAGGCCGCCCTTCTTGTCCTTCTTGGTCCCCGGAGGCGGCAGGGTCGTCTGCTTGTCGTGCGACAGGAGGCGCTCCAGAGCGTTGCGCTTGGCGCCGGCCTTGAGCGGTTCGACCGCCGGGCGCAGGCCATTGTCGTTCAACAGCTTATAGGCGTCGGCGTACCAACGATCGCCGGGGAAGTTGTAGCCCAGCACCGCGCCGTTGCGCTTGGCCTCGTCGGTCAGGCCGATCGTCAGATAGGCCTCGACCAGGCGATATAGCGCCTCGGGGGTGTGCGACGTGGTCTGGTGCTTCTCGATCACGGTCTTGAAGCGACCGATGGCGGCCAGGGTGTTGCCGCTGCGCAGATAGTAGCGGCCGATGGCCATTTCCTTGCCGGCCAACTGGTCGTTGACCATGTCGATCTTCAGGCGGGCGTCGGTGGCGTATTCCGTGTTCGGATAGCGCACGACCACATCGCGCAGCGCCGCCAGGGCCTGCTCGGTGGCGGCCTGGTCGCGGTTCACGTCGACGATCTGCTCGAAATAGCAGATGGCCTTCAGATAGTAGGCGTAGCTGGCCGACGGGTTGCCCGGATACAGCGAGATGAACCGGTCGGCGTCGCCGATCGCGTCGGTGTAGTTATTGCCCATGTAGTGGGCGTAGCCGGTCATCAGGATCGAACGGCGCGACCACTCCGAATAGGGGTGCTGGCGCTCGACCTCGCGGAAATAGTCGACGGCCTCGTTCCAGTTGCCGCGGTCCAGGCGGTCGGCGCCGGTGGCGTACAGCAGCTCGACGGGACGCTCTTCGTAGGCGAGGGTCGGCTTCTTGGACTTGCCCGCGCAGCCCGCCACCGACACGGCCACGAGCACGGCGGCGATCACGACGGCCGGACGTCCCTGGAAATTACGAAGCACGGAGTCTCTCACCCTCGAACCAAACGCGCGCCCCTGCGCCGTGCAAGGCTTCTACACCACGCCGTCGAAGGCGCAAATGCGAACGCCGAGCCCCGACTCCCGGAGACGCTATCAGACCGCTTGGGCCAGGGCCGGCGCGAGGGCGCGCAGGCGCCAGGCGCGCGGCTGGGACAGCAACGCCCGAACCACGGCGTTATTGAGGCCGTGACCGGCCAGAACGCCTTCGAAGCGGCCGAGGATCGGCTTGCCCAGCACATAGAGATCCCCGACGGCGTCCAGCGCCTTGTGGCGAACGAACTCGTCCGGACGGCGCAGGCCTTCCGGGTTCAGAACCCGATCGCCGTCGATGACCACGGCGTTTTCCATCGAACCGCCCCGGGCCAGGCCGATGGCGCGCAGGGTCTCGACCTCGCGCAGGAAGCCGAAGGTGCGGCAGGCCGACAGTTCGGCGCGGAACGAATCCTCGTCGATCGCCAGGTCGACGGCCTGACGGCCGATGGCTTTAGAATCGAACGCGATCTCGAAAGCGACCTCGAAGCGGTCGGACGGCAGCAGGCTGGCGCGCTTGTCGCCCTCCTCCACCGTGATCGGCGAGAGAATCTCGATGTACTGGCGCACGGCTTCCTGCTTGCGGCGGCCGGCGCGATCCAGGATCTGGACGAACGGCTCGGACGAGCCGTCCATGATCGGCACTTCCGGGCCGTCCAGCTCGACCACGCCATTGTCGATGGACAGGGCCGCCAGGGCCGCCATCAGGTGCTCGATGGTCGAGACGCGAACGCCGGCGGCGTTGCCGATCACCGTGCCCAGCTGCGTCTGGCAAACCGCCTCGGCGGAGACGGGCACGCGGTTGTCACGGTCTTGCACATCGGTCCGCACGAAGACGATCCCGGCGTCCGCGGCGGCGGGGCGCACCACGACGCGAACATGTTCGCCGGTGTGCAGGCCGATCCCGGCGAAGATCACCGGTCCCGCGACCGTGTGCTGAAAATAACCCGAAGCCGACACCAGAGACCCTTATCGTTGGACGGATGACTCTGCGGTCACCCTATCGCCCCGACCTAGCATCTAGGCGCGATGCTGCGTCGCGGCAAAGCAAGTCCTGTTTCCGATTGTTACGCCTTAAGCGACTGACTTTATTTCGTTTTTGTCACATCAACACGGCTTCGCAAACGGATCGCCGTTCGACGATCCGCGCCCGGGAATCCCTTGCCCGCCTCCCCTAGGCGCGGGCGAAAAGCGGCGCTAGGCTTCGCCGCCATTCGGGAATAACCGTTTCCAGGACCTTGGGTTTCATGATCAAGACATTGCGCCTCGCCGCCTCGGCGCTCGCCCTGACGCTCGCCGCCTCCGGAGTCCACGCCCAGGCCACCCAAAAGCCACATGTCTTCACCCCGAAGGACATGGCGAGCCTCGACCGGCTGAGCGATCCGCGCGTCTCCCCCGACGGCCGCTACGTGCTCTATTCGGTGCGGACCCTGGACTATCCGGCCAACAAGGCCGCGATGTCGCTGTGGATCGCCGACCTGAAGGCCAAGGCGCCCCCGCGCCGGCTGAAGATCTCGGACGGCGGCTCCTCGAGCGGCCGCTGGAGCGCCGACGGCAAGGCGATCTACTTCGTCTCGGGTCGCGAGGGCGGGACCGACCAGGTGTTCCGAACCGACGTCAACGGCGAGGCCGCCGCCCGCGTCACCTCGACCCCGTTCGACGTCCAGGCTTTCAAGGTGTCGTCGGACGGCAAGACGATCGTGGTCGGCATGGCGGTCTTCCCCGATTGCCCGGACCTGGCCTGCACCCAGGCGCGGCTGGACGCCAAGAAGGCGACCAAGGCCACCGGCGTCGTGTTCGACCGCCTGTTCATCCGTCATTGGGACACCTGGAACGACGGCACGAAGAACCACCTGTTCGCCTATGGCCTGGACGCCAATGGCGTGGCGACCGGCCAGCCGATCGACCTGATGAAGGGCTTCGACGGCGACACCCCGACCAAGCCCTATGGCGACGACGCGGACTTCGCCATCACGCCGGAAAACGACATGGTCGTGTTCACCGCCAAGGTCGCCGGCAAGGACGAGGCCTGGACCACCAACTACGACTTCTGGGCCGTGAAGCTCGACGGGTCGGAGCGCCCGCGCAACCGCACCGAGGCCAACAAGGCGTGGGACACGGTTCCGGTCATCTCGCCCGACGGCAAGTTCGCCGCCTACCGGGCCATGAAGCGGCCGGGCTTCGAGGCCGACCGCTTCGCGATCATCATTCGTGACCGGACGACCAAGCAGGATCGCGAACTGGCCCCGACCTGGGACCGCTCGCCCGACGCCATCGCCTGGAGCCGCGATGGCAAGACGATCTACGCCACCGCGCTGGACGTCGGCCAGGGCAAGCTGTTCGCCATCGACGTTAAGACCGGCAAGGTCACCGCCCTGACCGGCGAGGGCCATGTCACCGCCTTCGACGTCGGTCCCAACGGCATCGTCTACGCGTCGGACTCGCTGAAGAGCCCCTCGGAGCTGTTCTTCCTGCCGGCCAAGGGTCCGACGGCGAAGATCGCCAGCGTCTCCGAACAGGCGCTGAAGGACGTCGCCTGGGGCGAGCCCGAGCAGTTCAGCTTCAAGGGCTGGAACGACGAGACCGTGCATGGCTTCGTCGTCAAGCCCGCCAACTTCGACCCGGCCAAGAAGTATCCGGTCGCCTTCCTGATCCACGGCGGCCCACAAGGCTCGTTCAGCAACAGTTGGTCGTACCGCTGGAACCCGGAAATCTACGCCAACGCCGGCTACGCCGTGGTGATGGTCGATTTCCACGGCTCGACCGGCTACGGCCAGGCCTTCACTGACGCGATCAGCCAGCACTGGGGCGACCGCCCGCTGGAAGACCTGCAAAAGGGCTGGAGCGCCGCTCTGGCGAAATATTCGTTCCTGGACGCCGACCGCGCCTGCGCCCTGGGCGCCTCCTACGGCGGCTACATGATCAACTGGATCGCCGGAAACTGGAACCAGCCCTGGAAGTGCCTGGTCACCCACGACGGCGTCTTCGACACCCGGATGATGGGCTACTCGACCGAGGAGCTTTGGTTCAGCGAGTGGGAGAACGGCGGATCGCCCTGGCAGCCGAATACGACCTACGAAAAGTTCAACCCGGTCAACCACATCGCCGAATGGTCCAAGCCGCACCTGATCATTCAGGGCCAGCTCGACTATCGCATCCCGCTGGAACAGGGCATCGGCGCGTTCACGGCCCTGCAGCGCAAGGGAATCCCCAGCAAGCTGCTGTACTTCCCCAACGAGAACCACTGGGTCCTGAAGGCCCAGAACTCGGTGCAGTGGCACAAGGAAGTGCTGGACTGGCTGGATCAGTGGACCGGGAATAACCGGCCGGGGAAATGATCCAACTCCACCGGAGCCGATCTCCCCGGCGAACGCCCGGGCCCAGATCCTAAGGCTCCGAGTTTCAGGCAAAGACGCCCGCGATCCTGTCCGATCCGCGGGCGTTCCTGCATCTGGCCCCCGGCGTTCGCCGGGGAAGTCGGATAGGAGGACGCTACAGCCGCCCCGTCGCCGTGGCGAAGGTCAGCCGCGCCTTCTTCTCCAGGTCGCCCATCTCGCGCCCCGCCATATAGGCCCGCGCCAGGGCCGCCGGGGCGATGGCCGGGAAGGCCGCCACGGGCAGCCCCCTCGCCTCGCCTCGCGCCGCTTTCAGCTGGTCCTCGACCTTTTGGGCCAGGTCGGCCCGCGTCCAGGCCTCCGGCAGGCGCGAGCGCCCCGCCTGCTTCAGCCGCCAGAGACCCGAGAGGCCCCAGGCCCGCGCCGCGCCCTTGACCGCGTGCGGATCGGCGCCGGCGTCCAGTCGCCGCGCCGCCAGCACCGCCAGGGCGCCGGCCGTGGCGTCGACATAGGCCAGCACGGCGGCCTCGTCCCTCAACGGCCCCGCGTCGAGATCGGCCAGACGCGCCTCGGCCAGGACGGCCAGGGCGTTGGGGTCGAAGCGCGCGGCGGCCAGGGCCTCGACATTGGGGTGCTTGCGCGGCGTCTTGCCGGCGGCGATCTCTTCCATCGCCTCGCGCCACCAGGTCAGGCGAATCTCGCCCATCAGGGCGTTGGAGACGCCGCCCGCCACCCGCGCCAGCTCATAGTTGAGACCGTAGAGCGCGATGACGTCGGCCCGCGCGGCCGCGTCGCCGATGAACCGGCTGGCCAGCCAGCGGTCCGGGTCGACGCGGCGGACGAGATCGTCGAGGGTTTCGGTGTCGGCCATGGTCTTCGGCAGCGGAAAGGGGTCCTCCCCTTACAGCATTTCGCGGCGCGATCAGCCGAAGATCGTCTGGTTCATCGCCATGGTCGCCAGCATCGGCAGGCTGAGCAGGACGTTGGTCCGCGAGAACAGCATGGCCAGGCGCGCGGCCTTGGCCTTGGCGTCCGCGTCGGCCTCGACCAGGCCCAGGGCGATCTTCTGATTCGGCCAGATGAAGGCCCAGACATTCACGAACATCACCGTGCCCAGCCACATGCCGGTGCCGATGAAGGTGAACTGCATGTCGACGCCCGGCGTATAGCCCTGCCACAGACCCAGGGTCGCCGCCTCGAGCAGATAGCCCCGGCTGAAGGCCAGCACCACGCCCATCAGCCAGGTCAGCAGCGCCGCCCAGCGGAACCAGAACAGGGCCTCGGGCGCGATGTACTTGCTGACCGCCGGCTTCAGCTCGGCCGGGATCTGGGGCATCACCCGGATCTGTACGAAGTTGAAATAGTACAGCAGCCCGATCCACAGCACGCCGAACAGCACGTGCAGCCAACGGAATACGGCCTGCAGGAACACCGCGCCGTGCCCCTGCGGCCCGTGCGCGTAGCCGCCGATGATCACCAGGGCCAGCGCGAAGCTGAGCATCATCGTGTTGCGGAAGTTCGACAGCAGTCTGGACATCGGTTCCCCCTCGTTGCCCGAGCGAGCTTAGGGGTGTTCGGGGCGATGGGCAAAAGCGCTCAGACCGCGATCAGCGCCGCCGCCAGGCGTCGGCCTTCGCTGGCCAGGACGTTGTAGGTCCGCGCGGCGGCTTCGGTGCTCATGAACTCCAGACCGACGCCGGCGGCCTTGAGCGCGTCGCGGACCGGGCGCGGCGGCAGGGCATTGACGAGACCCGTCCCCAGAAGGACGAACTCCACGGCCCCGCCGGCGGCGAAGACCGGGGCGAAGTCCTCGGGCGTCAGATCGGCCAGCCGGGTCGCCGCCCAGTCGGCGGGCTGATCGTTGAGGACCAGCAGCGAACCGGGCCGCCAGACGCCGGCGACTCGAAAGCCGCCGCCGCCCCAGGCGTCGATGGACGGCGGCTGGCGCATCAGGGCCGCGAGGCCGCGCCGAACTTGACCGGCGTCGCCTCTTCGTCGTTCCGCTTGACGCCCCAGATCAGGATCATCGGCAGGGCGATATAGACCGACGAATAGGTGCCGATGACGATGCCGAAGATCATCGTGAACACCAGCGGGTACAGCACCGGCCCGCCGAACGCCATCGTGCCGCCCAGGGCCAAGAGGGCCGTGGTGCCGGTGATGATCGTCCGCGACAGACGCTCGTTTTCCGACAGGTCGATGACGTCGCGCAGCGGCGTGGTGCGATACTTGCGCAGGTTTTCCTTAAGACGGTCGAAGGTGATGACCTTTTCGTTCATCGAGTAGCCGATGACGGTCAGCAGGGCCGCGATCTCGGTCATCGAGAACTCGATGCGGGCCACCGACAGCAGGCCAAGGGTCAGGACGATGTCGTGCAGCACGGCCACGACCGCGCCCGTGCCGTAGGATAGGCCAAAGCGGAACCAGATGTAGCCCAGGGTCAGCAGCAGGGCGACGCCCAGGGCCTTGAAGCCGGACATCAGCAGTTCGCCCGAAACCTTGGCGCCGACTTCCGAGCGGCTCTTCACCTTCAGGTCGGGGAAGCGCTTGATCAATTCGCCCTCGACGCGCGCCGAGGCATCGCTGGCCTTCTCGCCTTTGTTGGGCAGGAACTTGACCATGGCCGAGTTCGGCGAGCCGAAGCCCTGGACTTGGGCGTCATGGGCGCCGATCTGGCCCATGGCCGCGCGCAGCTCGCCCAGGGGCGCGGGGCGCGACATGGTGATCTCCAGGGCGTTGCCGCCCTTGAAGTCGATGCCCAGGTTCAGGCCCTGCAGGAACAGCAACGCGATCGAGGCGACGATCAGCACGGCCGAGACGACGGCCGCGACCGGCGCCCAGCGCACGAAGCGGAAGTGGGTGGAACGCGGGATGTAGCGAATGAGGGGCCAACGCATGGTCGGATCTCCTATGCGATCGGCAGCTTCTTCGGCTTGGTGGCCTTGAACCACCAGCCGATGAGCACTTGGGTGATGAAGATGGCGGTGAACAGCGACGTGAACACGCCGATCACCAGGGTCCAGGCGAAGCCCTTCACCGGACCCGAACCGAAGCTGAACATGATCAGGCCCGAGATCAGGCTGGTGATGTTGGCGTCCAGGATCGAGGTCAGGGCCAGCTTGTAGCCATGGTCGGCCGCGGCCATGGGCGTTCGCCCGGCATTGGCCTCGTCGCGCATCCGCTCGTAGATCAGCACGTTGGCGTCGACGGCCACGGCCAGGGTCAGGATCAGGCCGGCGATGCCCGGGAAGGTCAGGGTCGCCTGGGTCATCGACATGATGCCGATGATCAGCAGCACGTTGACCACCAGGGCGATGGCCGCGAAGCCGCCGAACAGGCCATAGGCCAGGATCACGAACACGAACATCGCCACCGCGCCGATGGCCAGCGAGATCGAGCCGGCCTTGACGGCGTCGGCGCCGAGCTCGGCGGTTACGGTGCGCTGGTCCTCGATGTTCAGCGGCGCGGGCAGAGCGCCCGAGCGCAGCAGCAGGGCCAGTTCGTTGGCGCTCTGGGCCGTGAAGCTGCCGGTGATGATGCCGCTGCCGCCGGTGATCGGATCGTTGATCACCGGCGCCGACAGCACGCGCTTGTCGAGGACGATGGCGAACTTCTTGCCGCGATTGCGGGTGGTGATGTCGGCGAATTTCTTGGCGCCCGAGCCATTGAAGGCGAAGGCCACGGCCGGCTGGCCGTTCTGGTCGAAGCTCTGCGAGGCGTTGGTCAGCTCCTCGCCGGACACGACGGCGCGCTTCTTGACCACGTAGAACGGCGCGAAGCGATCGCCCGGCAGCACTTCCGAGCCCGGCGGGATCCGATTGGCCTGGATGTCCTCCGGCGTGACCGTGTCATCGACCATCTGGAAGGTCAGCTTGGCGGTCTTGCCGACGATGTCGCGCAGCTTGCTGGGATCGCTCTCCCCCGGGGCCTGGATCATGATCCGGTTTTCGCCCTGACGGTTGATCGAGGGCTCCTTGGTGCCCAGGCTGTCGATCCGGCGACGGATGGTCTCGATCGACTGCTCGACGGCCTTGGCGGCGTCGGCCTTGGCGGCTTCCGGCACGAAGCCCAGCTCGATGCGGTTGTCACCCTTGCCGTTGACCGCGACGTCCTTGCCGCCGATCACGCCGGCCAGCGGCGCGCCGATGTTCTTGCGCAGCAGGTTGACCGCGTCGTTGTAGCGCGACGGATCGCCGATGCGGACGCTGACCACGTCGCCTTGCAGGCCCAGCTCGCCGAACGGGATCTGTTCGTTGCGCAGCTGGGTGCGGACGTCCTCCACCATGTTGTTGAGGCGCTCGCGATGCAGCGCGTCGGTGTCGACCTCATAAAGCAGGTACGACCCGCCTTGCAGGTCGAGACCGAGGTTCAGCTTCTTGTGCGGCAGGAAGCCGGGCATGGCGTCCAGCGCGGTCTGCGGGAGCACGTTGGGCAGGGAGAACAGGATGCCGAAGATCACCGACAGGGTGACGGCGATGATCTTCCAGCGGGAAAGGGTCAGCATGGATCCGTGACTTTCAGGCGACGTCGCTAGAACGCCTCACGCGGGGTTCGATGGTCGCCTTAGCTCTTGGCGTCGTTGGCGGCGGCCGGTTCGCCCTTGGCGCGGACCTCGGTGATCATGCCCTTGATGACCTTGACGGTCACGCCGGTGGCGATCTCGACGCCCACTTCCTTGTCCTCGACGCGCATGATCTTACCGATCACGCCGCTCGACAGAACCACGGTGTCGTTGCGCTTCAGATTGTTGAGCATGTTCAGATGCTCCTTCTGGCGCTTTTGCTGCGGACGGATCAGCATGAAATAGAACAGCACGACCATCAGAAGGATGGGCGCGAACTGCACGAGCTGGGCGTTCAGACCGGACATAACGTCTCCAAGAAACCATTGAGCGCGCCGCCAGACATAGGGTCGCGCCAAGTCGGCGGAAGCTATGCGTTCGCCTCCCCTTTTGCAATGCGAGCGCGCGAGGGTAAGGAACGGGCCATGACCGACATGACCGCACCGTTGCTGGCCCGCATCGCAGACGCCCTGGAACGCCTGGCCCCGCCGCCGCCTGCCGCGCCCGACTTCGGCGCCGCCCGCCTCTTCCGGCACGAGCCGGCCAGCGGCGCCTTCGTCCCGGCCGCCGACTACCCGCTGCCGCTGGACGTGCTGGTCGGCATCGAGCGCCAGAAGGCCCGGTTCGTCGAGAACCTGCGCCGCTTCGCCGAGGGCCTGCCCTGCAACCACGTTCTGCTGTGGGGCGTGCGGGGCACGGGCAAGAGCTCGGTGACCAAGGCCGCCTTCGTGACTTTGGCGGACACCTATCCGGCGCTGAAGCTGATCGAGGTCGATCGCGACGAGGTCGCGGCCCTGCCGCCGCTGTTCGACCTGCTGCGCGCGCGCTCCGAGCGCTTCGTGGTGTTGTGCGACGACCTGTCGTTCGAAGACGGGGCGGCGGCGGCCAAGGCCCTGAAGTCGGCGCTGGAGGGCGGCGTCTCGGGCCCGCCGGACAATGTGCTGTTCGTCGCCACCTCGAACCGCCGCCACCTGATGCCCCGCGACCACGTCGAGCAGAAGGGCGCCATCGCCGCCGCCGAGAACGCCGAGGAAGAGATGAGCGTCTCGGACCGCTTCGGCCTGTGGATCGGTTTCCCGCCGATGGACCAGGACACCTATCTGGGCGCCATCCGGAGCTATGCGGAGCGCTTCGGCCTGGTGGTCGACGACCTGGACCGCCGCGCCCTGCAGTGGTCGCAGCTGCGCGGCGCCCGTTCGGGCCGCGTGGCCTGGCAGTTCGTCCGCGATCTGGCGGGCGAGCTCGGCGTCAAGCTGCCGGGCTGATCGTCCGGCCGATGTGAGAGGATGAAGCCATGAACATCGCCGCCCTTCCCCGCCGCGCCTTGATCATGGCGGCGTGCCTCGCCGGCTCGGCGGCGGCCAGCCCGGCGCCGCCGGCCCCGCCGCTCGTTGTCCCGTTCGACTTCTCGCGCGGGGCGATCGAGATCGAGGTCAAGGTCCATGGCCAGCCGCTGCGGGTGATCCTGGACACCGGCGTCGATCCCTCAGTGATCGACCTTGGCCGGGCGCAGGCTTTGGGCTTGCGGATCGATCGCGGCGACGGCGGGGAAGCGACGGGTTTCGGCGACGGCAAGGGCGCCCAGGTATTTCCAGGCGTCATCGATCAACTGACGATCGGCGGCCGCGCGTTCGCGCCGTTCGACACGGTGGTGTCGGACATGGGCGGCCTGTCCGCGGGCTATGGTCGGTCGCTGGACGGCGTGATCGGCTACAGCTTCCTGGCCGACAAGACCGTGCTGATCGACTATCCGAACCACACGGTCGCCTTCCTGAACCGGGGGAATGAAGCCCCGCGCCTGACGGCGACCTGCCGGAAGCGCTGGAGCGCGCCGCTAAAGACCGTCGACAGCTTCCCGATCATCCCAGGCTTCCGATTCGGCGCTTCGCGCGCGCCTGTCAGCCTGGACACCGGTTCGAACGGCGCGGTCAGCCTGTTCAAGAGCGCCCTCGCCCTGCCCGGCGTGCGGGCCAACCTGTCGGAGAACGGCTCGGTGACCCGCACCGGGGCGCGCGGCGAGGCCAAGTCCAAGTCCTATATCTTCAAGGCGCCGGTCGGCTTTGGCCCCTTCGTCGCAACCGAGACAGCGATGAGCGTCTATTCCGAGGCGGGTTCAACCGACACTCGCGTCGCCAATGTCGGCAACAAGCTGATGGCCGACCTGAAGCTGAAGGTGCTGTTCGACTATCGCGGCAAGCGCTTGGTCTTCCACGGCGCGTGCGGTTAGGCCCGCCTCTTACGACGCGGGCCCTTACATCATCAGCGCGGCAGCACCAGGTTCGGATCGACCGGCTTGGCCTTGTCCTTGACCGAAGGCGCGTAGCGCATCTCGAAGTGCAGCTGCGGCTCGGTGACGCCGCCCGTCTGGCCGACGGCGCCGATCTGCTCGCCCTGTTTGACCTGCTGGCGCATCTTCACATTGATGCTGGAGAGGTGCGCGTAGGCCGTGACCCAGCCGTCGGCGTGCTTGATCAGAACTAGATTGCCGAAGGTCTGCACCTGGTTGCCGGCATAGGCGACCTCGCCGTCGCCGGCGGCCAGCACCGGCGTGCCCTGGGCGGCGCGGATGTTCAGGCCGTCATTGCGCTGGCCCGTGCCCTTGACGCCGAAGTTCGAAATCAGCTCGCCGCGCAGCGGCCAGGCGAACTTGCCCTTGCCCGAGGCGACGATCTCGGCCTCGGTCGGGGCGGCGCTGCTCTCGATGATCGGGCGCGTGGTCGAGGGCGTGGTCGGCTGGGCCGTGACCGGCGCGCTGGGACGCGGATAGCTGGTGGAGGGCGACGGCGTATAGGGAACCGGAGACGACGGCGTCGACGGATAGATCGGCCGCGAGGTCGACGGCGGCGTGATCGGGGTCTCGACCTTGGCGTAGGTGTTCGACGGCTCGGCGGTCGGGCGGGACACGACAGTGGTCGTGCGGATCGGCCCCTTGTCGCGATAGCCGCTGGGCAGGCGGATCTTCTGGCCCTTCTTCAGCGACGCGCCCGCCCGCAGGCCGTTGGTCGCGGCCAGCGTCCTGACGCTGACATTGAAGCGCTTGGCGACGTCGGCCAGGGTGTCCTCGGCCTGGGCCACATAGGCCTTCTGGTCGGTCGGCGGACCCTTGATCCGCTGGCCGGGGCGCAGGGCCTTGGTCGTCTTGATGTCGTTCTCGTCGGCCAGGTCCTTGACGCTGACGTCGAAGCGCTTGGCGATCGAGGTCAGGGTCTCGCCCGACTTGACGACGTGGATCTCGGGCGGACCGTCCACGGTGATCACCGAGCCGCCGGCGCGGACGGTGGTGGTGCTGACCGTCGCCGGCTCGGCCGTCTCGGCGGTCGGGATCTGGCGGCTGACGCGCGAGGACGGGGCCTGACGGGTCGGGGCCGGCGCGGGCGTCGCGGTCTCCGGCGCGGCCTCGGCGGCCTGGCTGGCGGGCGTCCCCGGGATGACCTGGGTCGTCTTGATCGGGCCCTTGTCCTTGAAGCCGTCCGGCAGGGCCAGCTTCTGGCCCTTCTTGATCGCCGAGCTGGCCTTTAGGTCGTTCTCCTCGGCCAGGGCGGCGGCGGTGACGTTGAAGCGCTTGGCGATCGAGAACATCGTGTCGCCCTGCTGGACGACATAGGCCTTCTGTTCGCTGGCCGGGCCCTTGATCTTCTGGCCCAGCTTCAGGTGATACGGGGCCTTGAGCTTGTTGATCTCGACCAGTTCGGCGCGCGTCGAGCCCATGCCGCGGGCGATGGCGTCCAGGGCGTCGCCGGACTCGACCACGTGCACCTGGGGCTTGCCCTTCACCGTAACGACCGGACCGGTCACCGAGGTCGTGACCACGGTCTTGGGCGGCGCGGCGCGGAGAGTCGGCGCGGGCGCGGTGGTCTGATAGGCGGCGCGGGTCGGCGCCGGATGGGCGGCCGGCGGCGGCGGCAGGGCGGACTGGGTCACCGCCGGGGCGCTGGGACTAGCGACCGGGATCGGCGTTGGCCTGGGCAGGGTTTCGCTGGCTCCCGGCGCGACGGTCGTCGTCGCGGGCTGGGTCGCGACCGGCTGATCGGCCGGCGGCGCGGCGGGCTGGGTGATCGGGAAGTTCGGCGTGAAGCGCTGGCCCGCGGCGTCCGCGCTCCCCGCATAGGCGCCGAGTGTTCCAGCCGTCAGCGCGACCACCGCCGCTTGCGTCCACAACTGCCTCATAGCCTCTCCTTTCCCGCCGGAGCCGCCAGAAGGCTCCGCCAGGGTAAACCAACCTTTAACACCAAAGGACGCGAGACGCCGCGCCCTCCAACCCGTCACTGATCCTTGGCCACGCCGGCCAGCAGCGGCACGAAGCGCACGTCGCAAAGGATCTCGACCCGGAAGCCCCCTTTGCCATCGCCGGCATAGCGACGAAGGCTCTGAACTGGCCCCTTGCCCACCGGCGCGACCAGCACGCCGTTGGGCTTCAGCTGCGAAAGCAGCTTCTTAGGGTCATCTTCGGCCGCCGCCGTGACCATAATGCGGTCGAACGGCGCCTGTTCGGCCCAGCCCTCGCCGCCATCGCCGAACTTGGTGATGACATTGGTCAGGCCCAGCGTGTTGAAGCGGGCTTCCGCCTCCTTCATCAGCGTCCGGTAGCGCTCGATCGTATAGACCAGGCGCGAGACCTTGCTGAGGATCGTGGTCTGATAGCCCGAGCCCGTGCCGATCTCCAGCACCCGCGAGCGCGGCTCGACGGTCAGGGCCTGGGTCATCAGCCCGACGATATAGGGCTGGCTGATCGTCTGGCCACAGGCGATCGGCAGGGCCGAATCCTCCCACGACCGGTCCTTGAACAGATCGGGCGTGAAGAGATCGCGCGGCGTCGTCTCGATGGCCCGCAGCACCTGGGCGTCGTTGACCCCCTGGTCGCGCAGGGCCTGCATCAGGCGTTGCAGGTCGGCCTTGGCGGCGTCGGCGGCCTTGGTCGTGCGTGCGCTCATCTATCCGCCCGAACCGGTTTGACGGACTTGGGCGGCGCCCCGCCCAGCACGCCCTTCAGCGCGTGGACGGTCTCGTTGTGCGTCAGGTCGATATGCAGCGGCGTCACCGAGATTCGGCCTTCATAGATCGCCCGCAGGTCGGTGCCAACGGCCGGCTCCGAGGCCTTGGCCGAGAAGCCCATCCAGTAATAGTCGCGGCCGCGCAGGTCGGTGCGCTTTTCCATCGTGCGCAGCAGCCCGTCGCGGAAGCCCTGGCGCGTGACCTCGACCTCGGCGACCTTGTCGGGCGAAACGGCCGGGAAGTTGACGTTCATGATCACGTCGGCGGGCCAGCCCACCTCCAACAGGCGCTGGATGATCCCCGGCCCGAAGGCCTCGGCGGTCTCCCAGTGGGCGACGATCTCCTCGTGGAAGAAGGTCATGGTCTGGGACAGGGCGATCGACGGGATGCCGTGGGTCATGCCCTCGATGGCGCCCGCCACCGTGCCCGACAGGGTGACGTCCTCGGCCAGATTCTGGCCGCGATTGACACCCGACAGCACCAGGTCCGGCGCGGGGCCGTCGATCAGCTGCTGAACGGCCATCATCACGCAGTCGGTCGGCGTGCCCTCGACGGCGAAGCGGCGGTCGTCCAGCTTTCGCACGCGGATCGGGTCCGACAGGGTCAGCGCCCGGCTGGCCCCCGATTGCTCGTACTCCGGCGCGCAGATCCAGACGTCGTCGGTCAGGGCGCGGGCGATCCGCTCCAGGCTCTGCAAGCCCGGCGCGTGGATGCCGTCGTCGTTGGTCAGGAGGATGCGCATCAGAGTTTTCCACCTCCCCCGCACGCGGGGGAGGTGTCACGATGCGAAGCAGCGTGACGGAGGGGGCGCTCAGCGGCGGTCAGCGCCCCCTCGACCGCTTCGCGGTCCCCCTCCCCCGTTGCTCGGGGGAGGATGAAGGCTGCGGCTCCGCTCACCCCTGCCCCCCGATATGCGTCAGCCCGCCCATATAGGCTTGCAGCGCGGCCGGGATGTGGATGCGGCCGCCCTCGTCCTGGTAGTTCTCCAGCACGGCGACCAGGGTGCGGCCGACGGCCAGGCCCGAGCCGTTCAGGGTGTGGACGAAGTGCCCGCCCTTCTCGCCGGTCTTGCGGTAGCGGGCGTCCATGCGGCGGGCCTGGAAGTCACCGCAGTTCGAGCACGAGCTGATCTCGCGGTACATGTTCTGCGACGGCAGCCAGACCTCGAGATCGTAGGTCTTGCGCGCGCCGAAGCCCATGTCGCCCGTGCAGAGCAGCATGGTGCGGAACGGCAGCTCCAGCTTCTTCAGCACGGCCTCGGCGCACCCGACCATGCGCTGGTGCTCGTCCTCGGACTGGTCGGGCGTGGTGATCGACACCAGCTCGACCTTGTAGAACTGGTGCTGGCGGATCATGCCGCGCGTGTCGCGCCCGGCCGAGCCGGCCTCGGCGCGGAACGACGGCGTTAGGGCCGTCAGGCGCATCGGCAGCTCTTCCTCGGCGACCAACTGCTCGCGGACGATGTTGGTGAGGGAGACCTCGGCAGTGGGGATTAGCCAGTGCCGACCCGACGTACGGTCGAGAAAATGCTGTTCACGCTCCTTGATGGAGCGGTCGGGCTCACGGCCAATGGAGGTGTTTATGACGTCGGTCACGTAGCCAACGGTCACGCTAGCGAACAGATCCTCGGCGAACTTCGGCAGCTGGCCCGTGCCGTACAGCGCCTCATCGCGCACCAGCAGCGGCGGACTAACCTCCGTGTACCCATGCTCGACCGTCTGCAGGTCCAGCATGAACTGGCCGATGGCGCGCTCCAGGCGGGCGATCTCCTTCTTCAGCACCACGAAGCGCGCGCCGCTCATGCGGGCGGCGGCTTCGAAGTCCATGCCGCCCAGGGCCGCGCCCAGATCGACGTGGTCCTTCGGCGCGTTCAGCTTGCCGGCCGGCAGGGCCTTGGCGTCGCCCCAGACGCGCTGCTCGACATTGCCGTGCTCGTCCTCGCCCTCGGGAACCTCGGGCGCGGGGATGTTGGGCAAGGACGCCAGCAGGTCCTTCAGCTTGCCGCCGACCAGCTCCTGCTCCTCGGCGGCGGCGGCCATGACGCCCTTCAGCGCCTCGACCTCGGCCATCAGGCGCTGGGCCTCGGCCTCGTCCTTCTTGGCCTTGGCCATGCCAATCAGCTTGGAGCTTTCGTTGCGCTTGGCCTGGGCTTCCTGCAGGGCGGTCTGGGCGGCGCGCAGTTGCACGTCCAGCTTGACCGCCTCGGCGGCCGCGCCCGAGCGGCCCTTGGCCGACCAGTGGCGGTCGAAGGCTTCGGGATTGTCGCGGATGGCCTTGATGTCGTGCATCGAACGCAAGCTCGGGAGTAAGGCGGAGAAGAAACGCCCTCTCTAAGGCGCGTCGGCGGGGGCGCCAAGCGTTCCGGCGGCCCTGGTCGCCGCCCCACGGCTTCGTGATCCGGCCGGACGCCGCTCGCGCCGCCGAACACCGCGCCGGATCCCGGAAACGCGGGCGTGCGACCGGATGACGCACCCGGTCAGGGGCGACGCTCGGGCGGGTACAAGGAGGACGCTAGCCGCTAGACCGAGATCACATCCCGGCCGGCGTCCTCGTCTTCCTTCTTGCGGCGGCGCTCGATCAGCCACACGCACCAGATGGAAATCTCGTAGAGCAGGCACAGCGGCACGGCCAGGGTGATCTGGCTGATCGGATCGGGCGGCGTGACGATGGCCGCCACCACGAAGACGGCGACGATGGCGTAGCGACGGCCCGACCGCAGCATCTTGGAATCGACCAGCCCCGCCAGACCCGCCAGCGACAGCACCACCGGCAGCTGGAAGCTGAGACCAAAGGCCAGCAGCAGCGTGGTCACCAGGGTCAGGTACTCCGAGACCTTGGTCTGCAGCACCACCTTCACGCCCTCGCCGACGATCTGCTGCGATAGCGAGAACCACAGCACGAACGGCAACATCACGTAATAGACCAGCGCCGCGCCCAGCAGGAACAGCACCGGCGAGGCGATCAGGAACGGCAGGAAGGCGTTGCGCTCCTGCTTGTACAGGCCCGGCGCGACGAAGCGGTACAGCTGCCAGGCGATGATCGGGAAGGCCAGGACGATGGCCGCGAAGGCCGACAGCTTTATGTTGGTGAAGAACTGTTCCAGCGGCGCGGTGGCCTGCAGGGTGATGTCCTTCAACGCCCCCGGCGGCACGTGCTTGATCCCGACCAGGGCCAGCAGCAGGTCGAACGAGCCGTGATGCCCGCCGCCGGACTCCTGCACCGCCTTCAGGCCCTCGGCCACGGTGAACGGGCGCACCAGGAACAGGAAGATCTGCTTGACGAAGGCGAAGCAAATCCCGAACGCGACGGCGATCGCGCCGATGCAGATGATCAGCCGCATCCGCAGCTCGATCAGGTGATCGAGAAGCGGCGCGCGCGAGGATTCGATCTCGTCCTCGGGGTCGTATCCGATGGCCTTGTCGTTCACGAGGCGATGTCCGAAGCGGTGGAGCCGCCGGCCTTGGCCGTCTTCTTGCGCGGCGCGCGGGTCGCCTTGGGCGCCTCGACCGCGACGTCCTTCTTGGCGGGCGCGCGCTTGCGCGGGACCTTGACCGGCTCGGCGAGCGCGGGCTCGGCCTTCTTGCGCGGCGCGCGCTTGGGCTTGGCCTCGACGATCTCGGCGGCGGGAGCCGGGGTCGGCGGCAGGATGGAGGGCTCGGGCGCCGGGCTATGGATCTCGGCCCCGGCATAGGGGTGCATCTGCATCGCCCCGCTGCTGAGCGAGGCGTCGATGTCGGCGAAGGTCTGGTCTACGGGGTTGGCCTCGGCCGGCTGGGCGGGGGCGGCGTACTGGCCCGCGCGCATGGCCTGGACCTCGCGGCGCAGCTCGTCCAACTCGGACTGGCGCGCCATCTCGTCGAAGCTGGCCCGGAATTCCGACGCCATGCCGCGCATCTTGCCAATGAACTGGCCCAGCTTGCGCAGCAGGACGGGCAGGTCCTTGGGACCGACCACGATCAGGGCGACGGCGGCGATGACAAGGAGTTCTGTGCCGCCGATATCAGGAAGCATGGACGCGCCTTAGACCGGGCGGAGCCGAGGCTCCCCCAAGGTTGGATCGTCGCGCGGAGACCCTTCCCCGCGCGCGGCTGAAGACTACGACTTGCGCAGCTCTTCCTTCTCGGCCTCGGTGCGCGGCAGCGCGCCGGTGGCCTTGTTCTCGGCGACGTCGCTGCTGACCGGCTCGTCCTTCAGGCCGTCGCGGAAGGCCTTGATGCCCTTGGCGGCGTCACCCATGACGCCCGACAGCTTGCCGCGACCGCCGAACAACAGCAGCACGACGACGGCGACGATGATCCAGTGGATCGGACCGAGACTTCCCATAGCCAAAGACTCCTTGCGACAGCGCCCCATAGCCGCTGTGACGCGTCGTTACAACATGCCGCTAAATATAGGCCTTCGCGAGACCAGCGGCCACTGTCGACGTCACGAGGACCGCCGGTCGCGGGCCGGCGAATCCGCTCAACCCACGGACCGTCGCGCCCGGCTCGCCTTTAAGACCCCAGGGCGGCAAGTTCTGCTCGGTCAAGTTGACCGAGAGCGCGACATCGGACGCGCTTCTACCGGCCAAGCGACGGAAATGACGAGCTAAATCGCCTGGCCCGCTTTTTGCGGCGGACGCGCGACCTTCAGCGGGGAAGCGCTCATGTCGATCATGTCCATCGGTTCAGCCGGCGCCGTCGGTCCCTACAGCGGCCCGAGCGCGATCTCGGGCGCGGGCGCCAGCGCGGCCGCCGACCCGACCTCGCCCCGCGAGGCGTTCGAGAAATACCAGGCCATGACGCCCGCCCAGAAGATGCGGGCCATGATGCTGGCCAGGCTGGGCCTGACCGAGGAGCAGGTGAAGGCCCTGCCCGACGACAAGCGCAAGGCAGTCGAGGACAAGATCAAGGACATGATCAAGCAGCAGGTCCAGAACGATCCGGCCTTGAAGAGGAAAACCGGGATCCTGGCCGACGTGATGGCCTAGCCGGGAAGAGCCCCCTAAGCCTTTTCCGGCTCGCCCAGGAAGTCCTGCGCGAATTCGGGCGCGTCGCCATCGTCCAGGTCCAGCGGGTCCTCGTCCTCGCCGGCGCGCAGGCCCAGCGGATCGGGCACGGTGAAGCCGGGCGGCAGGTTCATTTCCAGCAGGCCCGCGGCCTTCATCTCGGCGACGCCTGGCAGATCGGCCAGGCTGGCCAGTCCATAGTGCTCCAGGAAGGCGTCGGTCGTGCCGAACGTCACCGGCCGGCCCGGCGTGCGACGACGGCCGCGCATACGGATCAGTCCCAGCTCCAGCAGGACGTCCAGGGTGCCGCGGCTGGCCTGCACGCCGCGCACGGCCTCGATCTCGGCGCGGGTCACCGGCTGGTGATAGGCGACGATGGCCAGGGTCTCCTGAGCGGCCTTGGAGAGACGGCGGGGCTCTTCCCGCTCCTCGGTCATCAGGAAGGACAGATCGACCGCCGTCTGGAAGCGCCAGCGGTCGGCCACCTTGATCAGCTCTATGCCTCGCCCCTCATAGCGCGCGCGCAGGGCCGCGACGCCCGCCGCGATATCGGCCCCGGCGGGCAGCCGCTTGGCTAGGTCCAGGTCGCTGAGCGGCTCGGCCGCCGCGAACAGCAGCGCCTCGATGCAGCGCTCCACGAACAGCGGATCCAGTTGGGTGGTCATTCGGCGATTTGCGCCGCCTCGGTCCGGGTCCGCAAGTAGATGTCGGCGAACGCCTCCATCTGGCGGACCTCCAGCGCCCCTTCCTTCACCAGTTCCAGCGACGCCGACAGGGTCGAGGCCAGGTACGAAGCTGGCGTGGGTCCGTCATCCTCCTCCAGCGCCTGCTCGATCGGCGCGACGGTCGACAGCGTGGTCCACTCGCTCATGCGCGGCAGCAGCGTTCGCAGGCGGTCGCGAGCGTCTTCCAGTGGATAGGCCGTCGGCGGACGGGGGGCGTAATGGCGGCCGTGCTCGCGCTTGCGCTGCTCGATATAGGCGCTCATCAGGCCGTAGAGATCGCCCTCCAGCCGGGTCGAGGAGACGATCTTCACCGCTTCGGGGTCGCCGCGCATGAAGACGTCGCGCCCCAGGATGGGACGCTCCTTCAAGGCCTCCACGGCCTTGCGCATCACGTCGAGCTTGGCCAGGCGGAAGGCCAGCTGGGCGGCCATTTCCTCGGGCGGCGGGCCCTCGGCCTTGGCGCGCTCGGCCTTGGGCAGCAGCAGGCGCGACTTCAGATAGGCCAGCCAAGCGGCCATCACCAGATAGTCGGCCGCGAGGGCGAAACGCACGCGGCGCGCCTGCTGCACGAAGGCCAGATACTGTTCGGCCAGGCGGGTGATCGACAGTTGCAGCAGGTCGACCTTTTGGCCGCGCGCCAAGGTCAGCAGGACATGCAGCGGGCCTTCATAGCCGTCGATGTCGATGACCAGGGCCGCGCCGTCCTCGGCCGCCTCGTGAGCGGCCTCGAAGTCCAGGGTGGGCTGGAAGCCCGCGCTCAAGCGTACCGACCGCCGAACGCCGCGTCGAAGCGGGCGCGCGCCTCGGCCGGGTCGAAGGGCTCGGGAACCTTGACCAGACGGTTCATCACCGCCTGGGCCCGCCGACGCGCCTCCTTGGACATCTTGCCGACGCCCGACATCACGGCCTTCATCTCGTCCATGTCGCCGTTGCAGTGCAGGACGACGTCGCAGCCGGCCGACAAGCTGTCCTTGGCCCGCTGCTTGAAGTCGCCCGTCAGGGCTTTCATCGACAGGTCGTCGCTCATCAGAAGGCCGTCGAAGCCCATGGACCCGCGAATGACCTGCTTGATGACCTTCTTCGAGGTGGTGGCCGGGTTCTTGCGGTCGATGGCGGCGTAGACGACGTGCGCCGTCATCGCCATCGGCATGTCGGACAGCACGCGGAACGGCGCGAAGTCGCGGATTTCCAGCTCCAGCAGCTTGGCCTTGACGACCGGCAGTTCCAGGTGGCTGTCGCCGAGGGCGCGGCCATGGCCGGGGATGTGCTTGATGATCGGCAGCACCCCGCCCGCCAGCAGGCCCTCGGCGGCCGCGCGGCCCAGGGTCGCCACCTGCTCGGGCGTGTCGCCATAGGCGCGGTCGCCGATGATCTCGTGACCCTTGGGGTCGGGCACGTCCAGCACCGGCGCGCAGTCGACATTAATGCCCAGCACGTGCAGGTCGTGCGCCATCAAGCGCGCGCCCAGACGGGTGATCTCGCGGGCGGTCAGAGGATCATTGGCGACCAGCTCGCCATAGGCGCGACCCGGCGGATAGATCCGCCAGTGCGGCGGCTGCAGGCGGGCGACCCGGCCGCCCTCCTGATCGATAAGAATGGGGGCGTCGGGACGGCCAACCGTGTCGCGCAGCGCGGCTGTCAGCGCCCTCACCTGCTCCGGATCGGCGATATTGCGCTTGAAGAGGATGAAGCCCCAGGGCTTCACGTCCTTGAAGAACGCGACCTCCTCGGCCGTCAGGGTGGTCCCGGCGCAGCCGAGAATGGCGGCGGAGGACGTGGCGCCCATCAGCAGGCTCATTTGACGAAGCAGGACTTGCCCGAGGCCGCGATGGCCTCGCAGAAGGCCTTGGCCGCCTCGCGGGAAGCAAAGCCGGTGACCGAGGTGCGGTAGAGGGTCGTGCCGTTCTTGTCGACGGCCTCGACCTTCTTGCCCTTGCCGGCGGCCAGCCCCGGGGCCAGGCGCGTGGCTTCGATCCAGGCCTTGTCGGCCAGAGCCGGCGAGGACAGCGCGCCGATCTGCACCGAGGCGGCGCCGCTGGCGGCGGCGACGGGCGCGGCGGCCGCCGGCTTCGGCGTGGCCGAGGCCACCTGCACGGGCTTGGGGGTCGGCTTCGGCGCGGGCTTGGCGGCGACGGGCGCGGAGTCCGCGTTGGCGGCGGTGGCCAGCGACTCGATGGTCGGCGCCGGCTTGGCGGCGGCCGCGGCGACGGCCGACGCCG
>Ga0209426_1000922_pt1 | contig 22632 bp, 20 predicted proteins | sample Deesub1362B_J571_FD_187697 | JGI IMG/M metagenome (GOLD analysis project Ga0209426, IMG submission 187697) | Deep oceanic, basalt-hosted subsurface ecosystem from Juan de Fuca Ridge flank, Pacific Ocean, CORK Borehole 1362B_J2.571 (SPAdes)... ...
GTGCCGGAACCATGTGCCGGGGGGGAGGCTTGGCCGGAGCCAGTGGCCCTTTCCAGCGGACCGGTATGGGAAATCGACGGTGGGTGCACAGCCACATTATAGGATCATTCAAATATGGCATATCAGGTATTAGCTCTAAAATGGCGCCCATCCGGATTCGAAGAGGTTGTGGCGCAGGATCACATCACCCATACGCTCCAGAATGCCGTTGCCTCTGGGCGAATAGCCAACGCCTACCTTTTTGCGGGACCACGCGGTGTCGGTAAAACCACCACAGCCCGCATTTTGGCAAAAGCCCTGAATTGCAAAGAAGGACCCACGCCCAAGCCCTGTAACGAATGTGTCAACTGTAAGGAAATTGCCGCCGGAAGAAGCCTCGATGTGCTCGAGATCGATGGCGCGTCCAACCGCGGCATCGATGAAATCCGCAATCTGAGAGAAACCATCCGCTATCTGCCTAACAATTCCAATTACAAGATTTACATCGTGGACGAAGTCCACATGTTGACCACCGAGGCCTTTAATGCGCTCCTGAAAACCCTGGAGGAACCGCCGGAACATGTGAAATTCATTTTTGCCACAACAGAACCTCACCGGGTGCCCGCTACCATTCTTTCCCGGTGTCAGCGCTTTGATTTCAAGCGGATTCCGGTGGAGCGCATCATCCAGCAGTTGCGCATGATTTGCGAACACGAAAAGATTACCATCGATGATGACTCTTTGATGATTATCGCCAAAAAAGCGGACGGAAGTTTAAGGGACGCAGAAAGCCTTCTGGACCAGCTGGTTTCCTTTATTGGAGACCATATTCAGGTGAATCAGGTACTGGAGGCTTTCAGCGTCGTGAGCCAGGAGCTTTATTTTGAATTCACCGATCTATTGAAATCGGGTTCGGTCAAAGACGGATTGAATTTTGTAGACCGTCTGATCAATTCCGGGTACGACATCAATGAGTTCTTGCTGGGACTGGTTGAACATTTCCGCAATCTGCTTTTTGCCCGCACCGATCCGGATGGGCGCCTGATTGAGACCACAGAAACATTTAAGAAGCGCTATCTTGCCGAGGCGCCGTCGTTTGCCGATGAGGATTTGCTGCGCTATATCCAAATCGTCGCGGAAACAGAGGCTGCAGTCCGCCGGAGTCCCAATCCGCGCATCAAACTGGAGATGTGTGTGCTGAAGCTCCTAAAGCTGGATCGTTCCGTGACTCTGGACGAAATCGTCAATGCGCTATCGCGTTATTCCGCTGGAGATATGATCCGTCCCGCGTCTGTGCGGGAGCCGTCGCTGTTTTCTGTCCCCACCCGATCAACACCCTCTACGCCGCCAGCGGCAGAGAAACCGCCCGCCTCTGAAAATCCGGCTCAAAAAAAAAGCCTGAACCTGGAGGCGGAGGCAGCGGACAGCTCTTCTAACCAACCGGATCTTCAAGAGCCTCTCGCGCTGTCTATCGAGATTATCCGGGAGCGGTGGGAAGAGATTCTTAGGCATATCCAGGGGCGGCGCCTGTATGTCAGCATCTTCTTGAGGGAGGGTGAACCGCTGCAATTTGAGAACAATACCCTGGAGATCGGTTTCGCAGAGGAAAACGGCTTTCACATCGATGCATTGCGGCGCAATCAGGATATTATCCTTCAGGCATTTCGCGAGCTTTTTGGACAGACAATCCGTGTGCGTTTTGTAAAGGCAAAACTAAGCAACCGGCCAAAAGTGGAGATCATCAACGATTCCTCACAGGTGGAGACGGCCAAAGGTCCCAAAAAGATCGATCCCAAGATCAAGAAAATACTTGACATCTTTGATGGAGAGTTGCTAACTATTGGAGGGTAGAATGGCGAAGCCGAACCTGGGAGCTCTTTTTGGACAGTTTCAGAAAATTCAGGAAGCCCTGCAAAAGGCTCAGGAAGAGCTGGCAGATATTGAGGTAGAAGGATCCGCCGGCGGTGGAATGGTTACAGTGAAAGCCAATGCCAAGCTCGAGATTCTTCATGTGAAAATCGATCCCGAAGTGGTGGATCCGGAGGATCTGGATTTGCTGGAAGATCTGGTGGTCGCGGCAGTTAATCAGGCACTGGAGAAGGCGCAACAGGCCGCAAGCGAGCACATGCAGAACGTGGCGGGCGGGCTGCTGCCCAATTTGCCGCCTGGGTTTAAAATTCCTGGCTTGATGTAAGCGACTATGAATCTTTCCTCGCCGTCTTTGGAGAAGTTGATTGCGGAACTTGCGAAGTTGCCCGGAATTGGCAGAAAAAGCGCACAGCGCCTGGCTTTTTATTTGTTGAAACAGCCACAGGAAGAGGTGGAAAATCTGGCCCGGGCGCTGATTGAAGTGAAGCAGAAGACCAGAACCTGCTCCGTTTGTTTTAATCTGACGGAAGGGGATCCGTGTCCGATTTGCCGGGATGAGCAGCGGGATCGCCAGACGCTATGTGTGGTGGAAGAAGCACACGACATTTTCGCGATCGAGAAGCTGGGCCAATACCGCGGGCTGTACCATGTTCTGGGTGGCGTACTCTCTCCTTTGGACGGGGTCGATCCAGAACATCTTCATATCCGAGAGCTGGTGGAGCGGTGCCGCCAGAATGTGAAGGAGGTCATTATCGCAACGAGCCCCAGCGCCGAAGGAGATGTGACGGCCCTTTACCTGGCCAAACTTCTCAGGCCATTGGGCGTGAAGGTTACGCGCATAGCCAGGGGAATTCCTACGGGAAGCGATCTGGAATATGTGGACGAGATGACCTTGCTGCGGGCTCTGGAAGGGCGCAGCACGCTGGAGTAAAAAGGAGGGAGGTTCCTTCGGCATGCAGCTGCCGGTGAAAATCAACGGGTGGAGCGAGCGATGACGTTGCCCAATCAGCTGTCCCTATTGCGTATCGTCCTGACGCCGCTTTTTGTGGTCACTTTTTGCATGGACAGCCTGTTTTTCAACTGGGTGTCTTTCGGGATCTTCTTCCTGGCTTCTCTTACCGATTATTATGATGGGATTCTGGCAAGGCGGATGGGGAAGTCCACCCTCTGGGGGCGGTTCCTGGATCCTCTGGCCGATAAGATTCTCATTTCGGCGGCACTGATTGTTTTCGCGTTTTTCCGCTATGTCAAAGGATGGATGGTGTTTTTGATCGTGTTCCGGGATGTGGTCATTACGGCCCTGCGTTCTTATGCCATGTTCAAGGGCAAGCCGATGCGTACTTCGTACCTCGCAAAAACCAAAACCTTTTCCCAGGTGGCGGTGATCTACTTCATTTTTCTTTACGCGCTTTTCAAAAAGACGCTTGCCTCCCAGAACCGCACGTCGATTCTGCTGGCTAAAATTGAGGCATGGAATCTGATTTACCTTTCCATGTTATTTGTTACCCTTCTTACACTGGTCTCTGGTGTGAAATATCTTATCGAAAATAGGGATCATCTAAAAAGCATGGCTGCGGACTTCTACCATGTTTTTGTTCCTTCTGACACGTAAGCAATGGATCGTCTTCGCTATATTATTGCGACCGGATTCGGTGCGGGATACTCGCCGGTGGCTCCCGGCACGGCAGGAAGCCTGCTTGCCACATTGCTTTTGATGCATTTTTCGGTTCGCCCACCTCTCCTTTTTTTCCTATTTGCCGCGGTTTTTTTTGCGGGGGTCTGGGCTTCGTCTTACGTTGCTGCGGATCAGGGGCGGAACGATCCATCCATCGTTGTCGTGGATGAGATAGCGGGAATGATGGTCCCTTTTGTGGCGGTTCCGGCCTCGTGGTGGCAGGCGTTTTTCGCTTTTCTTCTTTTCCGTTTTTTTGATGTGGCAAAGCCCTTTCCGATCCGCCGCGTGGAACGCCTTCACGGTGGCTGGGGGATTATGCTGGACGATGCGCTTGCGGGCCTCTACGCCCTGATTGTGTTTGCCGTACTGAAAAAGTGGGGCATTCTATGATTGCAGAGATTCTTTCCATCGGGGATGAGCTTCTTAATGGCACCACACCCAACACAAATGCCGTGTGGATGGCAGACCAGCTCTGGCGGCAGGGCATTCAGGTCCGCAGGATTGTGACGGTGGGGGACAACCGGGATGCCATCGTGGCCGCATTGCAGCAGGCTTCCGAGCGGTCCAATGTTGTTCTGGCTACCGGAGGCCTTGGCCCGACCCGTGATGATGTCACACGGGAAGCTGTGGCCCAATTTCTTGGCGTGCAGCTGGCGCACCGTGTGGATATTGAGGAGCGCTTGCGGGAGCGTTTTTTGCACCGGGGCGCCGATATGCCACGGTCCAACCTATCGCAGGCGTATGTGCCAGAGGGGGTGGAAGTGCTGGAGAACGTTCTGGGAACAGCGCCCGGATTTTATTTTTGCAAGCAAAATTGCCACTTTTTTGTGATGCCGGGAGTGCCCGCCGAAATGCGGGAAATGATGCAGCGGTACGTCCTTCCGTTTCTGGAAAGAACCTTTGCCGCCGATCTTCCCGCAATAGAATCCCTATTAGTTCGCACAACGGGCATTTTTGAGTCGCGCATTGCTGATCTGCTGGAGCCCGAGCGACAGCTTGATGAGTACGCCGTTGTCGCTTTTTTGCCCCATCCCTGGGGTGTGGATATTCGCCTGACGGCCGTTGCCAGTTCCCGCAAAGAAGCAACTGAGAGAGTCCGGAAAGCTCTTTCGATCCTGAAATCCAAGCTGGAGCCTTACATTTATGAAGTAGGCGAACGTCGCTTGGAGGAAGTTGTGGGCGAACGGCTTCTGAATGGTGGCAAGACGCTGGCCGTTGCCGAATCCTGTACCGGAGGCTTGCTGGGTCATCTTATCACCAGTGTGCCGGGCAGTTCTAATTATTTTCTTGGCGGGGTGATCGCCTATTCCAACGATTTGAAACGTCAATTGCTGGGAGTGAGTCAGGGGGAACTGGAACGCCACGGTGCTGTGAGTGAGCCCGTTGCTCGCGCTATGGCCATCGGGGTACGGGAACGTACGGGTGCTGATTATGCCCTTTCCACGACGGGGATTGCGGGACCGGGCGGTGGAACGCCAGAAAAACCGGTTGGTCTGGTTTACATTGCGCTTGCATCGGCTGATGGAACCACGGTGCGGAGGTATGTATTTCACCGGGACCGGCGGATTAATAAGTACCGTTTTGCTTACGCGGCCCTGCATCTGCTACTGAGCCAGCTTCGCGCCCAGAAAGGGTAACAGGATTTTCTGTGCAGGGTTGCGTTTCCGTGGCCTTCCAGTGCCGGCTGGAGGGCAGAAGTCCCGGTCCGATCTTTTCCATAGATTTCAGGGGCTTTTTTTTGTAAATTACGTTTTGGAAACAAATTCCGTTTGCCTATGGCCAGAATTCGGACATTTGTTGCGGTTGACATCAGTGAGGAAGTCCGGCGGGGGCTTGCAGCACTGATCAGCCAGCTGGAGCCACTGGCCAGTGGCATCCGCTGGGTGCGCCCGGAGAGCCTGCACATCACCCTGAAATTTCTGGGTGAGGTAGAAGAAACACGACTTTCCGAGCTGCGGGAAGCGCTCGATCTTGCCGTCCGGGGGATTTCGGCTTTTGATTATGCGCTGACCGGGCCGGGCTGTTTTCCCAGCTGGAGGCGGCCGCGCGTTTTGTGGGTTGGCGTCCACAATGCGGACCACCAACTGTTCCGACTTCAGAAACAGGTGGAGGAAGCCTTTCAACAGCTCGGCTTCGACCCGGAGGACAGGGAATTCACCGCTCATCTTACCGTAGCAAGAGTAAAGTCTCCCGGAGGAGCGGCTGCGGTGCTGGAGCGTTTTCGCAAAGCGGCCATCCAGGTTGCACCGGTTCATGTGTCTGAAGTGCGGCTGATGCAAAGCCATCTGCGTCCAGATGGGGCGGTCTATTCGGTTCTGCACCGCGTCCCGTTGCCCGAAGGGAAGTAAACTATGCCTTCTTTATTTGAGGGGGCAAGCGCGTTATTTTATGAACCAAAGAAGCCATTTTAACAGAAAAAGAGGTTATGATGAGTCAAAAGAACGATCTTTCTGCTGAGAAAAAGAAGGCCTTGGAACTGGCTCTTGCGCAGATCGACCGCCAGTTTGGCAAGGGTGCCATTATGCGCCTGGGGGATGACCGCGCCTCCATACAGGTCAGCGTCATTCCCACCGGCTCCATCGCACTGGATGCTGCACTGGGCATTGGTGGCATTCCCAAAGGGCGCATTACCGAGATCTTCGGTCCGGAGAGTTCAGGAAAGACAACACTGGCCCTTCACGTTATTGCGGAAGCCCAGAAGCGGGGGGGCATTGCCGCCTTCATTGATGCGGAACATGCCCTGGATGCCATTTATGCCAAAAACCTGGGCGTGGATACAGACAGTCTGCTCATTTCCCAACCGGATACGGGTGAACAGGCACTTGAAATCACGGAAACCCTGGTACGGTCGGGAGCACTGGACGTGATCGTAATTGACTCTGTGGCTGCCCTTGTGCCGCGGGCTGAAATTGAGGGAGAAATGGGCGATGCCCAGATGGGGCTTCAGGCCCGCCTGATGTCACAGGCCATGCGGAAGCTCTCTGGCGCCATCTCGAAATCCCGGACTGCGGTGATCTTCATTAACCAGATCCGTGAAAAAATTGGGGTGATGTTTGGCAATCCGGAAACCACTACAGGCGGCCGCGCCCTGAAGTTTTACGCTTCCGTGCGTATCGATATCCGCCGGATTGCCTCTATCAAGGAGGGAGATCGCGTGGTGGGCAACCGCACCCGGGCCAAGGTGGTAAAAAACAAACTGGCTCCCCCCTTCCGTGAGGCGGATTTTGACATCATGTACGGTACCGGCATCTCTAAAGAAGGTGAGCTCGTCGACCTCGCTGTGGAACAGAAGATTATTGAGAAATCGGGGACCTGGTATTCTTACGGCGATGAACGGCTGGGGCAGGGGCGTGAAAACGTAAAACGCCTTCTGCGCGAGAACCCGGATCTTCTGGAGGAGATCGAACGGAAGGTCCGCGAAAAAATGGGGCTTCTTGCTGCTCAGGAGACCGAGAAGGAGAAGGCAACCGCGTCAAAGTAGCGGTTGTCCCGTTATTTAGATGCCGGAAGAAGATCTTTCCAGACCTCTTCGTCGAAAAGTTACCCGGATTGAGCCGCAGGTTCGCCGGCCAACCCGGGTTTCTGTTTTTCTGGACGGTGAGTTTGCCTTTGGAGTGGATCGCGATCTCATCCATCGCCACGGTATCCGCGAAGGCTCGGAACTAACCGAAGAGGATGTGGAAAGACTCCTGTTTGAGGACGAATGCGGGAGGATTAAAGAACAGGCCTTCCGTTTTCTGGCGGTGCGGGATCACAGCGAGCGGGAACTTCAGCTCAAGCTGCAACAAAAAGGTTATTCCGCCGCATCCATCCGCTGGGTTTTGGATTTTCTAAAACATTACAATTTGCTGGATGACCGTTCCTTCGCGGAAGCTTTTGCCCGTGAGCGGGTGTTGCGCCGTCCCATGGGGCCGTTGCTCCTGCGGGCAGAATTGCAAAAAAAGGGGATTCACTCTGACCTGATCGACCGGGTTGTGGAAAGGATTTTCCGGGATGTGAATGAAGTGGAACTGGCGAGAAAGGCGATTGCCCAGAAAGTCCGCCACCAAACCTTTCCCCTATCCGCAAAGGACAAAAAAAAGCTGGCCGATTTCCTCCTGCGCCGCGGGTTCGTCTGGGATACGGTGCGGACTGTGCTGGAAGAGTTGGAGGTCTCCGGAGGTGAAAACGAGTTTAGTTCGCTCGATGACCTGTAAGTTTTTAAAAATAATTCTTTGAAAAACAGATGGATTTTGCCATATATTTGAATCCGATCTTCCAGAGGGAAAATTGTTCATCGGATAGAGGGGTACATTTCGCGATGAAAAAGATGACAAATGCAGAGATACGGCAGTCCTTTCTGGATTTTTTCCGTTCGAAGGATCATAAAATTGTTCCATCGGCACCGGTAATTCCCTACGACGACCCGACCCTGCTGTTTACCAATGCGGGGATGAACCAGTTCAAAAATATTTTTTTGGGGTTGGAGAAGCCACAGTGGCCCAGAATTGCCGACACCCAGAAGTGCATCCGTGTCAGCGGCAAGCACAATGACCTGGAAGAAGTGGGAAAGGATACCTACCATCACACCTTTTTTGAAATGCTGGGCAACTGGTCTTTTAACGATTATTACAAAGCAGAGGCCATCCGCTGGGCCTGGGAGCTGTTGACCGATGTGTGGCAGTTGCCAAAAGAGCATCTCTGGGCAACGGTGTTCCGGGATGACGATGAGGCGGCAGAGCTCTGGAAAAGTGAAACCGATATTGATCCGTCGCGCATTCTGCGGTTCGATGAAAAGGACAATTTCTGGGAGATGGGGGAAACGGGGCCCTGCGGTCCCTGTTCCGAGATACATATTGATCTGGGCCCCGAGCGCTGCGATAAACAGCACATTCCCGGCCATGTCTGCCAGGTGAACGGGGGATGTGCCCGGTTTATCGAGCTCTGGAATTTGGTCTTTATCCAGTACAACCGGACGGAATCCGGAGAGCTGGAGCCGCTTCCTGCGCGTCATGTGGATACCGGTATGGGATTTGAACGGATCGTGGCTGTGCTTCAGGGCGTTGCTTCCAACTATGATACCGATCTGTTTCAGCCGCTGATTCGCAAGATTGATGATCTGACCGGAGTGCGTTATGAGAGCTATGATGGCGTGGCCCACCGGGTAATAGCCGATCATGTGCGTGCTCTCAGTTTCGCCATTGCCGATGGGGCGCTGCCTTCCAATGAAGGCCGCGGTTATGTATTGCGCCGGCTTCTGCGCCGTGCTGCCCGCTATGGCCGCAAACTTGAAAAACATGAACCGTTCATCTACAAACTGGTGCCGGTCCTTGTGGATGTCATGGGAGATGCCTTTCCTGAAATCAAAGAAAAGCACCAGTACATTGCGATGGTTATCAAAGCCGAGGAAGAGAGCTTCGGGCAGACGCTTGACCGCGGCATTGAGATCTTCGAGCGGACCGTGGCGGAATTGAAAAAACAGGGTAAGAAGGTTTTTCCGGGTAGTGCTGTCTTCCAGCTGTACGATACGTACGGATTTCCGGTGGATCTGACCCGGCTAATGGCCGAAGAGCAGGGCATGGACGTTGACATGGAAGGGTTTGAGCGAGAGATGGAAGAGCAGCGGCGCCGTGCCAAAGAAGCTCAGAAGTTCCGTTTCGAGGTGGTGGATTTCTTCAAGGATGGAAAGGAGGTTAAGAATTCCGAATTTGTTGGCTATTCTGAACTCCGCTCGAAGGTCCGTCTGGTTGCTTACCATGAGAACGAATTTCTTCTGGATCGCACACCCTTTTACGGCGAAGCGGGTGGCCAGATAGGTGATCAGGGCAGGATTTACTCCGAAGATGGTAGCGTTGAGATCCGCGTGGTGAACGCCATCCGCAGCGGCAACCGGATCATTCATATCGGTGAGGTTGTTCGAGGCAGTTTCGAAGAAGCATTGAAAAAACCGCTGATTGCTGAGGTAGATTCCAGGCGGCGCAAAGCTACGGCTCGGAACCACACGGCTACGCATCTCCTGCACAAGGCCCTCAAAGAGGTGCTGGGCGAACATGTAAATCAGGCCGGGTCTCTGGTGGCGCCCGAGCGCCTTCGTTTCGATTTTACTCATTTTGAGAAACTCACCCGCGAGCAGCTGGACCGGATTGAGGAGACCGTCAACGAACATGTTCGGCGGAACCATCCGGTGGAGGTGCTATTCCGCAGCTTTGAGGAGGCCAAAAAGATGGGGGCCATTGCCCTCTTTGGCGAAAAGTATGGCGACACCGTGCGAATCATCAAAATTGACGATTACAGTATGGAGCTATGTGGCGGGACGCATCTGCAAGCCACCGGAGAAATCGGCTATTTCCGCATCGTCTCAGAGTCCGGGGTGGCCGCAGGGATCCGCCGAATTGAAGCGGTAACTGGGGAAGCTGCTGATCAGCTTCTCCGGCGTGAGAAACACACCCTCGCCCGTATCCGTGAACTGATCAGCGCCACCGATGAAGAGCTTCTGCCGAAACTGGAAGGGCTGCTGGAGGAACGCAAGCAGCTGATGCGCGAGCTGGATACTCTGAAGCTCAGGATCTCTCAGTATGAGCTCAAGCCGTTGCTGGAATCTTCTCTCTCTGTAAACGGCGTCAGGGTGTTCAGTTCACGGGTGGAGGCAGATTCGGTCGATGTCATTAAGAAATTGGGCGATTACGTGCGGGCAAATCTCCGCAGTGGGGTGGGAGTTCTTGGATCCGTAATTGATGGCAAGCCATTCCTCCTGTGTGTGGTCACAGACGATTTGATCAAAACGCGAAACCTACGGGCTGGAGATATCATCAAACAGCTGGCCCGGGTAATTCAGGGTGGTGGGGGGGGCCGACCGCATATGGCCCAGGCCGGGGGCAAGGACGCTTCCAAGTTGGACGAAGCCCTGGGCCAGGCAAAAGAAGTTGTGCAGCAAATGATCCGCGAACCTAAGGCTTGAGGGGTTTCCCTTGTCCGGAGTTTATGAGCGTCTCTTGCAGGTTGTGGAAACGCGGGGTGCCGGTTTTTTTGTTCTTCTGGACCCGGACAAGATTCCTGTGGAGGCCGCAGTTGAACGGGCCCAGCTGGCCGAACGGGGCGACGCCGATGGCATCCTTGTGGGCGGCAGTCTCCTGTTTCTGGACAACTTTGATGAATATATCCGTTCCATCAAGCGGGCGGTTGACCTGCCGGTAATTATTTTTCCGGGGAGCACCCGGCAGATTTCACGCGAAGCGGATGCCATCCTTTTTTTGGTCTTTATCAGCAGCCGCAATCCGAATTTTCTCATCGGCGAGCAGGTCCTGGCGGCGCCGATCATCCGATCCATGGCACTGGAGGCGATTTCGACAGGGTACATGCATGTGGAATCGGGCAATGTGACGGCTGTGGAATTCTTTAGCGGATCGCGTCCAATTCCCCGCTCCAAATGGGATATCGCAGTTGCCCACGCACTGGCCGCCGAATACATGGGTATGAAGTTGCTTTATATGGAGGCCGGAAGCGGGGCCGCCCAGGCCATCCCCGATGAAATGATCCAGCATGTGTCCCGCCATACAACAATCCCTGTTATTGTTGGAGGTGGGATCCGGTCACCGGAGCAGGCACGGGCCAAAGTGGAAGCTGGAGCCCGATTTATCGTGATCGGCAACGTACTGGAAAAGTCTCCTGACGTGGAAAGCGTTCGCGCTTTTGCCAGAGCCATTCACAAAGGGTGATTTGCACATGATCGATATTCACACGCATCTTCTTCCTGATTTTGACGACGGACCGGCGAATCTGGACGAAACCCGGGAGATGCTGGAATTGGCCGAAAAAGATGGCACCCGGGCCATCGTGATCACGCCTCATATTCTTGACTACGGAGATTATGAGCGTCAGGACGAAATTTTCGAGAAATTTGAGCAGGTAAAGGAGGTAGCGCGCAAGGATGGCCGGAAGCTCCGCCTGTACCTTGGTGGCGAAATCTACCTGCTTCCCGATATCCAGCCTGTCTATCCATTCAGCACCCTGAACAATAACGGCAAAACCATTCTTTTCGAATTTTCCATGCGGGAAATTCCCGAATTTGCCCCCAACAAGATCTTTGACTGGATCATGGAGGGCTACCAGCCAATTCTGGCGCATCCGGAGCGCTTCCTTCCCATTCTGAAAAATCCACGTTATGCCTTTAAGTTTGCTCAGATGGGTGTGGGGTTGCAGATCAATGCCGGCAGTGTGGTGGGTGTGTTTGGCGAAAAGATAAGGCGGCTTGCCTTTTCCCTGATTGAGCACCGGATGGCCCATATTGTGGCTTCCGATGGCCACAACACCAATTCCCGTAGCATTTCTTTGAAGGAGGCCCGGCAGCGAGTTGAAGAGCGGTTCGGAAAAAAGGTGGCCTGGGTCCTGTTTGAGGAGAATCCGCGCCGGGCCGTGGAAGGTGAACCGCTTCTGAGAGAGGATCCAATTCCGTTTGAGGACTATAGCCAGAAACCCAGCCGCTGGGATCTGATTAAGCGCCGCTTGGGCTTGGGGAAAAAAGAGGAGTGATGGACGACCTTCAGTACATCCAGCAGCAGTTTGAAGAGAGCGCGCGCGTAAAGCAGCGGCTGGCCACCGACTATTCCCATCAAATCCTCCGGTTAAGCCAGCTTCTGGTCTCTTCTCTTGAGAAGGGCGGCAAAATACTGCTCTGCGGCAACGGTGGAAGTGCGGCAGATGCCCAGCATCTTGCCACAGAACTGGTCAGCCGTCTGCGGCGTACCCGTCCTGCAATACCGGCTCTTGCCCTGACAACCGACACCTCGCTTCTAACTGCCCACTCCAACGACTTTGGTTTTGAGGATGTCTTTTCCCGGCAGGTGGAAGCCCTTGGCCGCGAAGGAGATGTCCTTATCGCTATCAGCACCAGCGGAAATTCGCCGAACGTCTTGAAGGCCATTCGTACGGCGCGGGCCAGAAAAATGACGGTGATTGGGCTGACGGGTGGTTCGGGTGGGAAAATGGCGGATCTGGTTGAACACTGCCTTGTTGTGCCATCCGAAGATACGCAGCGTATTCAGGAGGCTCACATTACCATTGGCCATATTCTTTGCGATCTTGTTGAAAAGGAGATTGCCAAACTAAACAGGGAACCTGAATGAAGCGCACGCTGGCGGTCTGATGCTTTCCTTTTTACAGAGCTATTTTTTGTACGCACTTGCTGCTGTTTCCCTGCCGTTCCTCATTCATCTTTTGAACCGGCGGAAAGCCAAAAAAATCCCTTTCAGCACCCTTTATTTCCTCCGCCGGCTGCAACAGAAAAAGATGAAGCGGCTAAAGCTGCGGCAGATTCTTCTATTAATCCTGCGCGCACTGGCTATTGCAGCCCTCGTATTTGGCTTTTCCCGTCCAACGCTTCGGTCTACCGCATTTTTGCTTGGCAAGGCCGATGTACGAACGGCGGCAGTGGTGGTGCTGGATAATTCCATGAGTATGATGGCGGAAGATGAACGAGGCAGCTCCTATTCCCGGGCGCTGCAGTTGCTGGAAAAGCTCCGGCAGCTTTTCAAACCTGGAGACCAGCTGTGGCTGGTACTGACCTGCCCGGTTCAAGGACAGAGCCAGTTTGGGCCGTTCGAGTCGCCGGAAACCCTGCAGGAAACCCTCCGCCGTTTGCGGACGCCCACCTTCCTTTTTGGCAGCGCCGTGGAGGCGGTGGGGAGGGCATTTGCCATTCTTGAGAAAAGCAGCCTGCCCAACCGCGAATGCTACATCCTGACAGACCTACAGCGTTCTTCCTGGCCTGGCGACCGACCTCTGCCCAAATCTGCCGGTGCCGTGCGTGTGTTTTTATTCGACCTTCAGCCGGAACTGGAAGAAAATGTGGCCGTTCGCTCTGTGCGGATCCGCAATCAGATTCTGGAACTGCAAAAACCCATCGGCATTACTGCCACCATTGCGAATTTCGGTTCCGTAACCGCCAGAGATGTACCGGTGAGCGCATTTCTTGGGGACCGCCGGTTCGGGCAGAACGTGGTTACGCTGCGGCCAGGCCAAACCGCCACGTTGGATTTTACCCTCCTTCTCCGCCAGCCGGGTTATCTGGAAGGTTTCATTGAGCTGGAGCAGGACCCTTTTTACCCGGACAACCGCTATTCCTTTGTGCTGTATGTTCCCGAGTCGATTTCCATTTTGCTGGTTGGCAATCCCGAGAATGCGCGCTATTTCCAGCTGGCTCTGGCTCCTCGGCCCGAAAAAGGGCCAAAGCTTTTCCGGTTTCGCAAAGTGCCGTCTCTGCAGCGATGGATTGGAGATCTCGGCGAATTTCAGCTCCTCGTTTTGATTGATCCGGGCATCCTTTCTCCGGCAGAGGTGCTGGCAGTTCGCGATTTTCTGCGTTCCGGCGGCAGTTTGCTTTTTTTTCCGGGAAGCCAGAGCGACATCCGCATCTTGAATGAGCGGCTTTTTGCGGAACTCCGTTGGCCCCGGATCCGTGAAGTTCAGGGAACGGTGGGGGAGCTGCGTTCTTTTGTGGAATGGGGCGAAATGAACTGGGATCATCCGGTATTCGACGGAATTTTTCGGAACCGAGTTCGGGAAATCGATTCGCCCGAATTTTATGTCCGTCTGGTTTTTGGAAACGGAGGTAAAGCGGCCGATCTCATTCAGTTTGAGGACGGGACGCCCTTTTTGCTGGAGGTAAACTACGGGGCAGGGAAGGCGTTCCTATTCGCATCCGCGCTGGATGAGTCGTGGTCCAATTTTGTTCTCAAGCCCATTTTTCCGCCGCTGCTATACCGCTCGGTGCTTTACTTGGCGGCCAGGACGGGTCAAAATGTGGCCCAGGCTACTTTGGGTGACGAGCTGGTCGCCGAAGTGGCCAGGCTCTCTGCCAGCTATTCAATAGGCCAGCCGGACGGTGCAGAGATCCGGGTCGTACCGGAATCGGGCTCCCCTGCGCCGCGCGTCCGCTTTCGGCCCGTGGAAGCACCCGGAATTTACCGCCTGAAGGAAGACGGAAAAGTTATCCGCGAATGGGCGGTTAACGTGGATCCAAAAGAGATGATGCTGGAACGTATCTCTGGCGAAGAGGTAAAAAAGATACTGAAGACGGATGTGATCCGCCTGGAGGAAACGTCGAATCTGACGGAGCGCGTGGTCCAATCCCGTTTTGGTAATGAGCTGAGTCGCTGGTTTTTTGCAGCGGCTGCGCTTCTGCTGCTTTTGGAGATGCTCCTCAGCCGGGAAGGCGTGATTTCCCGGTGGAAATGGGTGAGAAGACTTTTGAGGGAGGAGGTGGAACATCCCGTTGAATCACCGGTCTGACCGCCATATGAAGGAGGTTGAACCGAAGCGGGAACGGGCCATTCTAGTGGCGGCCCGTTTTCCGATGCAGCTGCGCTGGGAGGTGGAGGAGTACCTGGATGAGCTGGCTCAGCTGGCTCAGACAGCGGGTGCAGAGGTTGTGGGTCGGCTGGTGCAGGAACGCCGGAAGGTGGACCCCGCCTATTTCATTGGCAAAGGGAAAGCGGAGCAGCTGGCAGAACTGGCGAAAAAACTGCGGGCAGATCTTGTGATTTTTGACGATGAACTTTCACCCGCCCAGGTCAGGAACCTGGAAGCACTGATGGAAGCCAAAGTGATGGATCGGAGCGGACTAATTCTGGACATTTTTGCCCGGAGGGCCAAAACCCGGGAGGCGAAAACCCAGGTGGAGCTGGCGCAGCTGCAGTATCTGCTTCCGAGGCTCACGCGCCGGTGGACCCACCTCTCCCGGCAGGTAGGTGGAATCGGTACGCGCGGACCCGGCGAAACCCAGCTGGAAGTGGACCGCCGTCTGATCAAGAACCGGATCACCCTCTTGACCCGCGAGCTGAAAAAAATTGCCCAGCAGCGGGAAACACGCCGCCGGAGGCGCCGTGAGATCTTTAAAGTGGCAATGGTTGGCTACACCAACACGGGAAAATCCACCCTTCTAAATGCCCTTACCAATGCCAACATTGCAACAGAGAACCGGCTTTTCGTTACCCTTGATCCCACCATCCGTTCCCTGAAACTGGACGCTCATACCCGAGTGCTTTTGATTGACACCGTCGGTTTTATTCGTAAGCTGCCTCACCATCTTGTGGCATCTTTCCGCAGCACCCTGGAGGAAGCTGTGGCCTCCGACCTTCTCCTGCACGTTGTGGATATCAGCCATCCCATGTTTCTCGAACAAATTACCACCGTAAATCAGGTTCTGCGGGAGCTGCAGATCGACAAAAAGCCGCGGATCATGGTGTTCAACAAAATTGATCTGCTGGAAGATCAGAAGATCATCCCGCGGCTGCGGGAAAAATATCAGCCTGCGGTGTTCATCTCCGCTACGAAAGGGTATTTTCTCCAGGAATTGGTTCAGGCGATCCGTGCCGCATACAATGACGACATCGTCCAGGCCGAATTCCGCTTCCGCGATCATGTGTCCGAAGTACTGAACGAAATTTCTGCCCTGGGGACAATTACCGATACGAATCTGGAAAACGGGCAGTTCTGGTGCCGCTTTCGTATTACGCGTCTGAATCTTGCCCGGCTGGAAGACCGGTTGCGACAGTTTATGGAACCTCGTTTTGTGATTCCGATGGAGGAATAGTCAGAAATGCTGGATAGGACCTTTTTTCACGCCAGAAGCCAGGAGCTGAAAGAGGAACTGATATCCATCCGCAGGCACCTTCATCAGCATCCCGAGCTGTCGTTCCAAGAGGTGGAGACCACCCGTTTCCTGATCGAACGCCTGAAAAAGCTGGGAATGGAGGTGCGTACGGAATACTCCGAGACCGGGGTGGTGGCTCTGCTGCGCGGAAATCCGGATGGTCCGGTTGTAGCTCTGCGAGGCGATATTGACGCCCTTCCCATTGAGGAAAAGACGGGGCTTCCTTTTGCTTCGAAACGGCGGGGTGTTATGCATGCCTGTGGCCACGATCTGCATACCACCTGCGTGCTGGGGGCGGCCATGATCCTTTCCGGAATTCGGGAGAAGCTTCCTGGTACGGTCAAGTTTATCTTCCAGCCGGGAGAGGAGAAAAATCCCGGAGGGGCCATCCAGATGATCCGGCGCGGCGTGCTGGAAGATCCCAGGGTAGATGCCATTTTTGCGCTACATTCGGATCCGAAATTTCGGACCGGGGAAATCGGGTTCAAATACGGCGTCATGATGGCGGAAGCTGATGAGTTTTACATTACCATCCGCGGACGGGGCGGCCATGGGTCGGCTCCGCACTTTACGGTTGACCCGATTGTCGTAGCAGCCGAGGCCATTCTGGCCCTACAGAAGATTCCCAGCCGGCTGGTGGATCCGTGGGATCATGTGGTCGTGACCGTCTCAAGAATTTCAGCAGGTTATACCACCAATGTTATCCCCGATGAAGCGCAGCTGGCGGGTACGGTACGGACATTCAGTAAGGAGCTCGCCCGCCGCGTGGAACAAATGATGCGAAAAATCCTGCACGGCGTAACCATGGCCTACGATGCTGAGTTTGATCTGGAATATGACTTTGGTTACCCTCCACTGGTGAACCACCCGGATATGACCCGTTTCCTTGCGGCGTGTGGGAAGGACTTTCTGGGGGAAAACAGGTGCATAGAAATGGATCGGCCCAGCTTTGGCGGCGAAGACTTTGCCTATTTTCTGGAGAGGGTACCCGGTTCGTTCTTCCGGCTGGGCACCGGAAATCCCGAAAAAGGAATAACAGCTTACTGGCACAGCTCCGATTACACGGTGGATGAGGATGCCCTCCCTGTTGGAGCAGGGTTCCTTGCGTTTCTGGCCTATCGATTTCTGGTGGAACATGCTTCGTAGCTGGCTTTTCGCTGGATGGCTGCTTTTGTTGCTTTGGCCTTTGCCGGGGCAAGGGCAGCGCATTGCCGGCACCAACCCGGCATATGAAGAAGGAGATTGGGTGAGTTACACCCAGTGCCGTTACGTTCATTCCATTCAGGTTGCTCCTGAACTAATTTATATTGCCACGGAGGGTGGCATTCTGCGGTACGATCCATTTGCAAAACGCTGGCTGTTTCCTTTTACCCTTAGCAATGGCCTTCCCGACAATTTTGTGTTTGTGGCAGCCATGGACGTTGCCACGGGGCTGCTCTGGTGTTCCACGCGGCAGGCAATTTCCATGTATGAGCTGGACGCCCACCTGTGGCGGAATTTTTATCTGGATGAGGTCGGATTACGGGGAGGGGATCCGGTTGTGTCTATCGGGTTTAGCCCGGGGAAGGTCTGGTTTGAAACGGAGTCTGGGACGATTTACTTTTCACCGGCCCAGCAGCTGGTTCTTCAGCAGGCGGGTGAAGATTCTCGATCGGATGACGAAAACATTATCTGGTACGGGCGACGCGGTTTTGAACCCTTCCCGCTGGACTATTATTTTCTGCCCAATTCTCTGCTGTTTATTGACGATGCAGCTCGCTATTACATTCAGGACGCTGAGGCCCGTACCTTCCGGCTAACCTATTACCAGATGGATCCCTGGCAGATGCTCTGGGCCGGGACGGATGGTATGGGAATGCTGGCAGGAGATGCTCGGATTCAGTATATGGTCCCGCTGCCGTTTGGGCTTCTCAATCCCGATGTACGGGCTATCTGCCGGAGAGGGCAGGAATTCTGGCTGGGGGGCGTTCAAAAAGCGGCCGGCCGGGTGGGGGTAACGCTTTGGGACAGGAAACGGCAAAAATGGCAGTATTTTGAGCCACAACTCCTTTCGCAGTTTTACAGTGCCGATGTGTATGACATTGCCAGTTACAACCGTCACATCTGGTTCGCCACCGCGTATGGACTGTCCCGTTATTCACCGGATAAAGACCGGTGGAAAACATTTACCGTTTTTAGCGGCCTGGATGACAACCAAGTTTTCAGTCTGTGCCCTCAAGATTCGGTTCTCTGGGTTGGCACAAAAAGCGGTTTGAACCGCGTCATTCAAGTCAGCGGCAAAAAGGATTCCGTACGGATCGAGTCGGTATCTCGCCGCCAGGATAAAGTGGCTGTGTACGATCTGAAAGTGCAGAAAAACGTTCTCTGGGCAGCCACGAACTACGGTTTGTATATCTATGACCTTGCCAATGACAAAGCAGGATATTACCGTGGTGCGGATGGACCGGGCCCCGAGACCCTTTTGGCTCTGGACCTGGCTGGCGACAGTCTCTGGGTTGCGACCCTGGACCGAGTAGAGGTGTATAATTTGGAGGAACAGCGGTGGATGGGGGGACCGGGCCGCCGTTTTTTTGCTGCAGAAACGCCCCTGGATCTGGTTGCGACGCCTTCTGTGGTTTGGGTGGGAACGACCGGAGGCCTTTACCGCTTTGACGTTCACCGGGGATACTGGCGGAAATACACCGTTACCGACGGGCTGCTTCATCCGCGGGTCCAGAAGCTGTTGTTGGAGGGTGATTTTTTGTGGATCGGATCGCCCGCCGGACTGACCCGGTTTTACTGGAACAGTCCGCTTCGGGTGGACTGATGGACCTTCTGCTTGAAAGAATGAGCAGCGGGGGTTAAATTTTACGCCAGAAATGCACGAAGATAGAGTGCGGTGAGTCTGACCCCGCGTGCATTGCTGAGATCTTGAAGGGAGGAGCACATGGACAACCGAATTTTGGACCAGCTGAGCATTGAAAGCGATAGCAAAATTGTGTTTTTGATTATGGATGGTTTGGGGGGGCTGGCTGCGGATGGGAAAGATGGCACGGAGCTGCAGGTGGCCCGCACACCCAATCTGGATGCCCTTGCAAAGGAATCAGCCTGCGGGCTGCTAGACCCGATTTTACCCGGTGTTACGCCAGGAAGCGGGCCCGCCCATTTTGCGCTGTTCGGCTACGACCCTGTGGAATTCAACATTGGTCGCGGTGTCCTTTCGGCCGCAGGGGTGGAATTCGATCTGACCGACCGCGACCTGGCCGCAAGAGTCAATTTCTGCACGCTGGATGGGAATGGGAATGTAACCGACCGGAGAGCGGGAAGAATTCCTACTGAAAAAAATGCTCAGCTATGCCGGAAGATTCTGGATAGTATCCGTGTACCCGAAGGGTATGAATTTTTCTTTCTCCCGGAAAAAGAACACCGGGCAGTTTTTATTCTCCGCGGCGATGGACTGGAAGATGCTCTATCCGACACAGACCCGCAGCAGACCGGTGTACCACCGCTTCCCGTCCGCGCATTGAAACCGGAGGCACAGAGAACGGCCGATCTGGTGAACAATCTGGTGGATCAGATCCGCAAAATTCTGAAAGATGAGCATCCGGCTAACATGGTGCTGTTGCGCGGATTTGCGAAACACCGGAGTTATCCCTCTATGAAAGAACGGTTCAAGCTGAACTGTTTGGCCATTGCGAATTATCCCATGTACCGCGGCGTCGCTCGACTGCTGGGGATGACTCTGCACCCTGTGACAGCAGATGTTCCATCTCAATTCGAAGCGCTGGAAAAGAACTTCAGCAAGTATGATTTCTTCTTCCTTCATGTGAAGTACACGGATTCCCGCGGCGAAGATGGAGACTTTGATGGCAAGGTGAAGGTGATTGAAGAGGTGGATCGTCTGATCCCGCGGGTTGTCCGGCTCAATCCGGAGGTTCTGGTGGTGACGGGGGATCACTCCACGCCATCGTCAATGCGGGCCCACAGCTGGCATCCCGTGCCGGTGTTGTTGCGAGCGAAGACCGCACGGGTGGATCGGGTGGAAAGGTTTGATGAAATCAGCTGTATTGCAGGAGGGCTGGGACGTCAGCCAGCGATGAACTTGATGGGCCTGGCGCTGGCTCATGCCGGGCGCCTGATTAAATTTGGTGCGTGAGGGAGGGCTGGTATGCCGGAAAAAACATCCCGTTCCTTTCATGTCGCCTGTTTTGAGGAAATCCGTGACGGCCAGATTGCGGATGTTTATTTTTTGCGAACGCGCCAGATTCTGGAACGGAAAAAGATTCATAAACGAGTTCTGGCAGAATTCACCGTAAAATATCTTCCCCATCCGTATAAATGGGCGATCTTTGCCGGTCTGGAAGAAGCTCTTTCGCTGCTGGAAGGGTTGCCGGTTACCGTCTGGGCCGTTCCGGAGGGCACCCTTTTCCGCCGCAACGATCCTTTGCTTTACATTGAGGGTGACTATCTGGATTTTGGCGTGTACGAAACCGCGCTGCTGGGTTTTTTCTGCCAGGCTTCCGGCATTGCCACAAAAGCCGCCCGCGACCGGATCGCTGCGGGGGACCGCATCCTTCTAAGTTTTGGGGCGCGGCGCATGCACCCGGCCATTGCTCCGATGATCGAACGGAACGCTTACATCGGCGGTTGCGACGGTGTGGCAGTGGTAAAGAGTGCAGAGTTGCTGGGAATTCCGCCCAGTGGCACCATTCCACACGCGCTAATTTTGATTATCGGCGATACGGTTGAGGCGGTGCGCGCTTTTGATGAGGTCATTGCACCAGAAGTGAAGAGGATCGCGCTGATTGATACTTTCCATGACGAAAAATTCGAGGCCATCCGGGTCGCAGAGGCCATGGGGGAGAAGCTGTTTGGGATCCGGCTGGATACGCCCGGTTCCCGGCGGGGGAATTTTGCTGAAATTCTCCGGGAGGTCCGCTGGGAGCTGAATCTCCGTGGGTATGAAAAGGTAAAGATCTTTCTTTCCGGCGGCCTGGATGAGAACTCCATCCGCGAGCTGCGGCCTCTGGCCGACGGTTTCGGGGTGGGAACTTCTCTGAGCAATGCCCGGGTGCTCGATTTTGCCATGGATATCGTGGAAATCGAAGGCGAACCGGTTGCCAAGCGCGGTAAAGCTTCTGGCCGCAAAGATCTGTTTCGCTGTGACAGATGCCTGCAGTCTGTAGTTCTTCCGCACGGCCAGCAGCCGCTGGACCCCTGTGAATGTGGCGGGAAGTGGCAGCCCATGCTGGAGAAAGTACTGGAAAATGGGAAACTTGTGCAAGCTGCCGCAGCGCCACAAGATATCCGTAACCGTGTTCTGGAACAGCTAAAACGGCTGCAGGCCGCGGATCCCGAGCCACTTTCGCCGCCCTCCTGAAAGGAGAAGCAGCATGGGCCGCGGACGTTTCGAACTTATGGAACACACGGGAGATATTGGGCTGCGCATCTGGGCACCCACACCCGAGGAAATTTTTGCCCTCGCTTGCAGAGGGTGGCTTTCGGTTGTTACCGCTCCAGAATCCGTGTCGCCCAGCGAAACGCGTTTTTTGGAAGCAGAAGCCACGCACTTCGATGAGCTCCTCATCCGCTGGCTGAATGAGCTGAACTTTCTGTTTTCCGCCGAGGGCTGGCTACCTGCGGAGGCAAATATTCGGGAGCTCTCTCCTTCCAGGATTCGGGCAGCCATAAAGGGCGAACCTTTTCAGCCCGAAAAACACGCCATTCTCCGTGAAATTAAAGCCGCCACGTACCACCAGCTGGTGTTCGAGGAACGAAACGGCGTGTGGTTTGCTCAGGTAATTTTTGACATTTAGTTTGCCAAACCGCTTTCCCGCCCAGATATTCCCAAAGAACCGCCCGAGAAAGAGACGAGCAGGCCTAAACGTCCGAAAATTTCTCCTCACCATCCGTCGTCCGTTTCCTTTTTCGGACCCTATGCCACTTCCAAATTCTTCGTGTAATTCTGTCGTATTCACTTTTTGGGGCGCAAGAGATAGGGGTCTCTTCTTCCCAAATGGCGAGGGCTTCTTTGGGGCCACAGGGCCTATTCAAAAATCTTGCTTTGCGAACGGGGTGCGGTTATATTCAAATCTGGTTAGCGAGTAAAGAAAAACACAGGCAGGGAGGATCGGTTGGACCATGGCGGATATTGAAATCAAACAAATAGACGACTTCCTGTGGGAAATTCCCAAACAGGGAAAGATGAACGTTCCGGGCCGGGTGTATGCCTCGGAATCGATGATGCGTGACATCCGGCAGGACCAGAGCTTGCAGCAGGTGGTGAATGTGGCCCACCTTCCCGGAATTGTGGGCTACTCCATGGCGATGCCGGACATTCACTGGGGATACGGATTTCCCATTGGTGGGGTAGCGGCGTTCGATGTGGATGAGGGAATTATTTCACCGGGAGGTGTGGGATACGACATCAACTGCGGCGTCCGTTTGATGCGGTCCAACCTGACGCGGAAAGAGGTGGAACCCAAAATCCGCGACCTGGTTG
>Ga0209426_1000924_pt1 | contig 22609 bp, 16 predicted proteins | sample Deesub1362B_J571_FD_187697 | JGI IMG/M metagenome (GOLD analysis project Ga0209426, IMG submission 187697) | Deep oceanic, basalt-hosted subsurface ecosystem from Juan de Fuca Ridge flank, Pacific Ocean, CORK Borehole 1362B_J2.571 (SPAdes)... ...
AGAACGGCTACACTCATCATTGGGGTATCGAACACCCCATGAGGTCTATTTTGAAGGCAGGGGTAAAAGACCAGTCTATGCACCAAATACATCCCTAATCTCTGTCTAGACAATGGGGGTAAGTTCCTCTTTCCATCTGATATGGCCTGCTATAGGCCAGGAACATCCCTTACAGACAGCTTATGAGCAGGGTACCCACGCTATACTTGCTCTTCCTTCGGCTCTCTACCTCAACATTGTCATTGAGCATCTCTTGGATCTTGCGGCGCTTGAAGAATCGCCTGATCAGGCCGCTAGCACCAAATCGGCTGAGGTTTCTGCCGGTGAATTCTTCCCTCACAGGGGCCACATCTTGCTTGCTATTGCCGGACTTTTGCGATATCCTCTGTCTCACCTTGTAAGCGTCTCCTTTGCAGATCTGGTGGTTCTTTTCATTGCCTTACTATTACTACATTTCGGAGGCACTCTTGTTTAGTCCGATGTAGAAACCCACACCCCTTGGGTGTGGTAATGTGGGACTGGCTAGGCCGGTCCCGCATGGGGTTGGCCGGGAGGCCGTGTGACTTAGGCATATGGTGAGGGTCGAATCAAAAGGAGGAACCTGAACGGAGAACACGTGCTTCATTCACACCCTGAACATTGCTTGATCCGTCCCGGACAATGGAGAGATTCCACGCAGCGTGCATAAGAAATCCAAAGACAACATGACCCGATCCAGCCCACAGGGGCTATCTGAGACGCCCCCCTATGGGGGGCTCAGTTAAAGCCACCCCCTAAGGAGGTGGATACTTTACAAAGTTACATGCTTAACGCATAATTTGGGATAAATCCAGTTTGCTCTTGGTGTGTTTGGTCTTTATCAAATCATTGAGTCGTTGGTGATGGGAATCCGCTTCATGTCTTAGCTCCGTCTTATGTGATGCAGAGCAGGAGTAGCCTGGATAAAAGGCTGTCTTGTGATCCATTACGGCTGAGATTACTTCCATTGCTATCGAGGCCATAGATTTGGTACGGACGGCTTTCTTCAGAGGAATCGGAATCTCTTGGATAGGACTTTGGGTCTTGATGGTAGGACTTTTATTCCCGGAACCGGGTATCTCTTCTTCCGTGAATGTCCCTTTGGACCACTGGAGCTACCGGGCCATCGATACATTGATCGGCTTTGGTCTGATCCAGAGTGCTATGGTGGGGACCAAGCCCTTCACGCGCGACGAGATGGGGCGTCTTGTTGTGGAAGCCGCCTGGCGGCTCGAAACATTAAAGCCCAATCAGCGAGAGACTGCTGAAGCGCTTATTCAACGGTTGACGAAAGCGTTCCAGGATGAAGTGAACCTGCGCAAAAAGATATATACAGGAGTCTACTCCACTTTCCTCAAACCCATCCATGAGCTCTCTTTTCAATACGTGCACCTAGACGGTAAGCCAGCTCGAATGTTGCCAGAGTCAAAAATCGATGCAACGGAGGGGAGCCCTCTTGTTCGTAATAATGAGGGGATAAGATATAAGGATGGAGAGAATCTTCTGCTCAGCACCGTCACTCACGGGAAGCTCTGCAATCGATTCTCCTTCTGGGTGCAGCCCCTCTTCTCCTTGAAGGGGCGATTCGGCGATTCATGGCATGGAGAGGCGAGCCTTCACAAGGGCTATCTCAAGGGGCATCTGGGCCCTTTTGAAATGGAAATCGGTCGAGACTCCATTTATTGGGGGCAGGGGTATCAGGGGACCTTGGTCTTCACTAATAACGCCCCACCCCTGGACTTCATCCAGATATCCACCCCTCACCCTATCCTTCTCCCCTGGATTTTTCGACATATCGGATTGATAAAGGGGGCCATGTTTCTCTCGCAACTGGAATCAGACCGAGACATTCCAGAAGCCAAACTCTGGGGGGGTAGACTCCAAATTAAGCCCTTTCCCTGGCTGGAGATGGGAGTGACAGGAGGCATGCAGTTCGATGGAGAAGACGTACCAGGGCTTAATTTTCGCGATATCATTCCATTTTTTCGCATTCAAAGCATTGGAGGAGAAAAAGAAAACAAGACCAACCAAATCCTGGCCTTTGATATCCGATTCACCTTTCCTTTTCTTAGATATAGCCAACTTTACTTCGAGTACGGCGGGGAGGACTCAGGAGGCACTATCCATCAAGGTCCCCAAGGTCCAGAATATATCGTAGGGGATAACGCATTTCTGGTAGGCGTATATGTTCCGCGTCTCACAGATGACGGCCGAACTACCTTTCGATTCGAATGGATGCAAAACACATTCTCACAGGATATTTCTCCAACGATCTGGTATACACATGGTACGTATAGCTCCGGTTGGACATATAAAGGCATGATATTGGGACATCCGACGGGGGGAGATAGTTGGGAGATGTTCGGGCGACTCACCCGGGAGCTATCCCAACAGGCGACCCTGGGACTGGATTTCGATTACCACTGGCGAGGGGAGCTTCTGCTTAAAAATCTTAATTTCAAGGCCCAGGAGAAACACTATAAAGGGGGAATCGACCTTCAATATTTTTTTAATGATCGGGTGGAACTGTGGGCACGCTTTGCCATGGAGAAGGTGGAAAACTTCAATCTATTGCCCGGGGAGAATAGGAAGAACTCGATCTTTCGGTTGAACTTAAAGTACCATTTTTAATAAAGCAGAAAAGGACTCTAAGCGGTGCAAGGTACAAGGTGTACGGCGTATGGGAAACACCAAACGCCAATATGGAGGCTGGTTCATCTTGTCTGATCTCGTCTATTTCGGCTGTTTTGGCTGGGATGGCTTTCCGCCTGTGGCGGCGAGGGGGGCTGCCAAAGGCGGAAAGTCCGTGGTGAAAGAAAGCTATATATTCATCAAAGGAGGCTCTGTGCGACGTCCAAGGTGCGTTCGCCCAGCATGTGCACGTACGAGCCCATCTCGTTGTCGTACCACCCGTAGACGACCACCTGGGTAACCGGCACCTCGAGTATGGACCCCCCGAGCTGACGCGCAGGGTCCAAGGGGACGGCGCAGACGCGCCCCAGATCCACCCGGATATGGGCCGTGCGGGTGTGGGTCTCGCGCCCCTCGATCACGGCCGCTGCCAAGGTCCCGATGATGTCCGAGGAGACGTTCTGATCCTCTGTATAGGCCAGATAGCGGCTGAGGTATCCCTCGGCCGCCTTCCTATAGAGGTCATTGATCAGATCCCTTCGGATGGGGGATTCCATCTCGTCCTGGAAGTTGAGGACCAGGACGACCAGGGATCCCGTATTGGTGGGGATCCGGACCGATTCGGCCATAAAGCCCACCTGGCGCATCTCGGGCAGGACCTGGGCCAAGGCGTCGGCCGCTCCCGTGGTGGTGAGGATGATGTTGTTGAACAGGCTGCGGGACTTCCGGAGGTCCTTGGCCCCGGCACCGGGCAGTCGATCCAGGACCTCCTGGGAGCTTGTGGCCGCATGGACCGTCACCATGGAGGCGCTCAGGAGGGCCTCGGCCCCGAAGTGGTCCAGGAGGGGCTTCATCATAAAGGCCAGGCACGTGGTGGTGCAGGATGCCGCGGATATGAGGTTGTGCTGCGAGGGGACATAATCATCCTCATTGATCCCCTGGATGGTGGTCACCGCATCCTCGGGCATGGGACGGGATTTGTCCTTGAGTTTGAATGGGGCCGAAAGGATCACCTTCCTGGCCCCGGCCTCCAGGTGGCCCCGAAGGCTCCCCTTGGGGGCATCGGGCGGGGCCGTGGGATCCCGGAAGGCCCCGCTGCAATCCACCACCAGTTGGACCCCCTGCTCCCGCCAGGGGATCCCCGCGGGGTTTCGGCCCTGTCGGAGGACGGTCACCGGGACCCCGTTGACCCTCATGGTGCCTGCCCTGTCGTCCACCTCCTCGATCACGCGGCCCCCGCGGTATCCGTGAAGGAAACGACCCAAGGGACCATAGGTGCTGTCATGCTCCAGGTAATGGGCCACATCGTGGAGACCTCCGCCGGCCTCCCTCCCCAAATTGACCACCAGACGCCGGAAGGATCGCCGAGCCGTGTGATGCCATAAGGTGAGCTTTCCGATACGCCCCACCCCGTTGATGCCCAAGGCCATGGGCAACGGCTCATCCAGCTCCGAAAGGAACGGATGGTCCTTGGCTTGAAGACTCATAACAGCATCACCTCCGTCAGACTTCGTCTGTCTCGTCTATCTCGTCTATCTGGTCGTTTCGTCGGTTCGTCTATCTCGTCATTTCGTCGGTTCGTCTGTCTCGTCCATCTCGTCGATCTCGTCGGTTCGTCGGTCTCGTCTATCTGGTCGTTTCGTTGATTTCGTCTATTTCGTCTATCTCGTCATTTCGTCTGTTTCGTCTGTCTCGTCTGTTTCGTCATTTCGTCGGTTCGTCGGTCTCGTCCATCTCGTCGATCTCGTCGGTCTCGTTGATTTCGTCTATCTCATTGATCTCGTTTGGATCGTTTGAACCAGGAACTAAGAACCAGGAACTAAGAACCAATCTTATTGTATGGCCTTGCGTTCGATGGGATGGCGGCCCAGGTACACGGAGCCCTCCCGTCCGTCGATGCTGATCTCGTCGCCCCGGCGGATAATGGTCTCGTGGATCCGGCAGGGGCCGCTGTCGCTCAGGAGGACCATGCTGCCGCAGCCCACAACGCAGGTCTTTCCCAGCCGAAGGGCCACGATGGCCGCATGCGAGGTCTGCCCCCCCTTGGCTGTAAGGAGCCCGTCCGACAATGAGATGGCCTTGATGTCGTCCGGTACCGTATCGGAGCGGATGAGGATGAGGGGGGTGTCGGGGTCCTCACGTCGCAACCAATGGATGTCCTCTAGGGTGAAGACCGCCCTCCCCGACATGGCGGCCCCGCTCACCCCGGTCCCCTTGGCCAGAAAGCTCTCCTGCAATGAGGGAGTGGGCACGAAGATGGACAGGCTCTTCATGGGCCTCATGGTGACCATGTCCCGGGTCTGAAGGATGTAGAGCTGGCCGGGGTCGGGGCTCTCGAAGGTGAATTCGACCTCCTGGGGGTTCCACCTCAGCTCGTAGATGAGGTGCCTGGAGATCCCGCGGAGAGAGCGGTAGATCTCGGGGAACTGGTCCTGCAGGGTCATCTCTTCCTGCCGGTTGGAGAGGAGACGCTGCTCATTGGAGATGGGGTAGGTCTTGACCAAGCCCGCCACAATGTCCTCGCCCTGATTCCAGGGGGTGAAGTCCCCCCAAAGGACCACCCGACGGACCCGCTTCATGGGGTTGGCGGTGAAGAAGACCCCGCTGCCCGACTCGGGCCCGCGGTTTCCGAAGACCATGGCCTGGACGATCACGGCGGTGCCCCAGTCGTCCGAGATCCCCATGATCTCCCGATAGTCCCGGGCCTTGGGGGAATTCCAGGATCGGATGACCTGGTTGATGGCCACCTCCAGTTGTTCCCAGGGATCCTCATAGAGGTTGACGTGCCGATCCAAAAGGGCCTGCCGGTAGGCCAGGGCCAGCTCGCGCATCTGTTCCCCGGTGAACTGCTTCTTCTGGTCCACCCCGTATCGGACCTTCCAGATGCGCATCATCTCGTTGAAGACCTCGCGCTCCATGCCGAAGGACATCCCCCAGGATTGGAGGAACCGCCGGTAGTTGTCCCAGGCGAACCAGGGGTTGCCCGTGGAAAGGGCCAGTCCATGGGCGATCTCCTCGTTGATGCCCACATTGAGGAGGGTGTCCATCATCCCGGGCATGGAGATGGCCGCCCCGCTCCGGACCGAGACCAGGAGGGGGTTCTCGAGGTCTCCGAAGCGCCTCCCCGTGATCTGCTCGAGGCGATGCATCTCGCGGCGCACCTGATCCAAGAAGTCCTCAAGGGCGAACCGGAACTCCATGATGACCCGATGGCATCGAAAGACCTCCGTGGTCACGATGAATCCCGGAGGGACCGGGATTCCGTCCGAGGCCAATACCACCAAGTTGTAGCCCTTGGACCCCAGGTGGATCAGGTCGTTGGTCAGGGGACGCGGCTCATGGATGGGGCAGATCACCTTCTCCGGATCATAGGTCATCAAGAGGTCGAGACCGTCCTCGTCCAGGGTCTCGCGCTGAATCTCGAGGGTCTGATGGATCTTGGTGAGGAAATTGTCCAGGTACTGAAGCCCGAAGGTGGAGGCCACCAGATCCCGGAGGAAACGCTCCGAGACGCGATGGACGAAGGCGTCCATGTCCTCGTGGTCCTCCTCCGAGGAGCCCACATAGGTGGGGAGGATGTGGCGACGACCCAGTTGATGGATGATCAATGTGAGATTGTCCTTGTGGACGTCGGTGTAATAGACGTTGAGGATGTCCTTGACCCCCTCGGAGAGTCCCCGAAGGATGTCCAAGTATTGGGTGTAGGTGAAACGACGGACCTCCAGGGACTTCTCCAGGAGATTGATATAGAGGTCCAGACGCTGATAGGAGATCCCGTCCACCTGCATGGCGCGGACGAAGAGCCGGATGCACCGGACGATCCGCACGAAGGTGGCCCGGGTGATGAGAGAGAGGTTGATGGAGTCGATTAGCTTCTCGAAGTATACATTGGCCAGATTCTCCAGGCGGAAGGACAGACCCAGGGCGTCGAACTTCCGCTCGTGATAGCGTCCGTACATGGAGGGAATGTCCGCGGCGATATGCCGCTTGTGATAGATGTCCTCGGTGACCTGGAAGGTCTCGGGCGAGAGGATGATCCCCTTGAGCTGCTCCAGGTAGTCCAGCAGGGCCTCCAGGCACTCCTCGGTCTCTCCGCGGTCCAACACCTCCTGGAGCTTGTCCAAGCCTGGGAAGCCGTGAGCCCTTGCCTGGCTGAGGTGATAGCGGATCTCCTGGAACCCCAAGTAGTATTTCTGGTACACGAGCCTGTACATGCGGAAGAGGAGGAGGACCCTGGTCTTTTCCTCCTCGGAGACCCCTTCCACCTGGGATACCAGCTCCACCATCCGCTCCTCCGGGATCTCCAGGATCCTGCGCATGGGCTCCATGGGATAATGGGAGGCCACCTCCCGGAGGATGTGGTGGGGCTCGTCCACAAAGGGGCCGGATGTCCTGACCTGGGCGTGCACCTCAGGGGGGAGGAAGCGTCTCAATCCGCCCTTGTCCTTGGTGAGCCAGAAGCGGAAGATCTCCTCGATGAACTCCACAATGAGGTTGCTGCTCTCCACGTGACTCTGCTTCCTCAGGAAGTGGATGAGGGGATCCTTCCTGAGGTGGATCTCGTCCACATCCGTGGAGACCTCCCGGAGCAACCCCTCTGCCCCGATCTCATTGAAGAAGGCCGGGATGAGCTTGGCCAACTGTTTGACCAGATTGTAGACGGGCTCGATCTCGCTGTTGAGCAGGCGGCTGATGTCCTTTTGGAAGAGGTCCGTATCGCGGATGCAGGTGCCCGCCAGCTTGAGGTTGATGATCAGGGCGGACAGCAGCGTGGTGCACCACTTGGGATTGAGACGGATGAGATCCAACCAGACCCGGATGTTCAACAGGTGCCAAGGGTTGTAAAGCCACTGCCACTCCGTATCCACGCCCCGGACCTCGGGGGGCTGAAACCCCAACTGGACTACCTGTTCCAGGAAGACCTCCACCAGGCGAGACTGTCCCTTTCGGAAGACCTCCTGCCCGATGGCCTGAATAGACTGGAGGGCCGTTCTCGGATAATGGACCACCTGCCCCTTGAGCAGGGCAAAGGTCTTAAGGAGGAAGCTCTCCAACCGCTCCGGAGGTTCCTGGCGGATCATTGCGGAGAGGCTGCGCTGGATCTCCCGGAGGGTCTCCTCGTGGATCTCTCCCAGACCCGGGGTCTCCATGATCTTGAAGAGGAAGTGGATCTTTCCATCCGAGAGGAGGAACTCCCCCTCCTCTTCCTTGGACGGGGCCTCGGTGGTGGCGAGGTCGTCCAGGCGGTCCGGGATCTCCCGATACATGCGCACGATGTCGAGGTGGCCGGGAAGGGAGATGAGCCGCTCGGCGCAATGTCGTTGGGATACCTCCCCCTGTTGCTTCTCCAGGATGCGCAACCACTCCCGAAACCTATCGTGGGAGAGGGATTGTAAGGCCTCCTCCACGGTCCCGGGGAGGTTCCCCTTTCCGAACTTGCGGTGGAACCACTGCAGTGGATCCTCCTCCTGGGAGATCCAATACTCGTAGGTAAGGCGAAGGGAGCGGATCAACAGTCGATTGAAGTTGGCGAGCCCGTCCCCGTCGAGGGGCCACTGCAGGAGGGCCCGGCCGATCCGCTTCAGAGGATGATAGCTGCGAGAGAGGAGCCGGATCCAATCATCGGAGAGGTCCAACAGACGTCGGAAGGTCCGATTCAATACAGGGGTGAGGCGTCGGAAGTCTCCATCAAGGGGGGTCTGGACGATCTTCTCCAGATAGTTCAGAAGGGCCTCCATGGCCTGGGACCGAAGGGGCTCCCTGCGGGCCTCGGCCATGGCCTCCAGAAAGATCTGGATGATGAGCTCCACGGCCTGGGGTCCCTTGGGATGACGTCCGTACGACCCCAGGTTCTTCAGCGCGAAGCTCCGCAGCTCGGGGAGGATGACCCCCCAGTTTCGGAAGGGATGGTTGAGCTCATAGAGGAGCCCGTCCACGGTCTTTCGAAGCCCCCGGTAATCGGACACCACCTCCTGGAGCACGCGGTAGCGGGGGGCGATGACCACCTCCTCCACCGCGGTCTCCTGGAGGTTTCGCCTCAGGGCCTCGGATTCCTCCAGGATCCGAGAATTCTGCTCCGTCCTCCCCGTGGAGTCCATCCCGACCTCTTACCAACGGCGCAGCGCTCCTCCCCTCCCGGCGGCGGCCCGTTGCGGTACGGGCCCCCCGCTTGGGGAAGACTCAGAGGGGCCGCTGGGCGTGCATATGCAGGATCAGATCCAGGATCCGATTGGAATATCCCCATTCGTTGTCGTACCAGGCCATGACCTTGACCATGGGGCCCATGGCCCGGGTGGAGAGCCCGTCCACAATGGAAGAGCGGGGATCACCCTGAAAATCGATGGAGACCAGGGGCTCCTCGGTGTACCCGAGATACCGGTTAGTGGCCGCCTGAAGGACGTCGTTGACCTCTTGGGCGGTGGTCTCCTGTTCCACCTCCACCACCAAGTCCACCAGGGATACATTGGGGGTGGGGACGCGAACGGCCAGGCCGTCGAACTTTCCCTTGAGCTCGGGGATCACCAGTGAGACGGCAGCCGCTGCCCCCGTCTTGGTAGGGATCATGGAGAGGGTTGCGGCCCGGGCCCGCCTCAGGTCCTTGTGAGGAAGGTCCAACAGGCGCTGGTCATTGGTATAGGAGTGGACCGTGGTCATGAGCCCCCGCACGATCCCGAAGCGGTTCAAGAGGACCTTGGCCACAGGGGCCAGGCAGTTGGTCGTACAGGAGGCATTGGAGACGATGAAGTGCTTGTTGGGGTCGTAGTCGTCCTCATTGACCCCCATGACGATGGTGATGTCTTCGTTCTTGGCCGGGGCCGAGATGACCACCCGCTCGGCACCACCATCGAGGTGCGCGCGGGCCAGGTGGGCGTCGGTAAACCGGCCCGTGGCCTCCACCACATACTGGACCCCATGATCCTTCCAGGGGATGGCGGCAGGGTCCTTCTGTTCGTACACGTGGACGGTCTTGCCGTCCACCACCAACCCCTGGTCCGTGGCCTTCACCTCCCGGTTCAAGGGGCCCATGACCGAGTCGTATTTGAGGAGATGAGCCAAGGTGGCGTTGTCCGTCAGGTCGTTGATCATGACGATCTCGATCTCGGAAAACTCCGGGGAGAGCAACGCGGCCCGAAAGACGCTCCTCCCGATCCTGCCGAACCCATTGATCCCTACGCGGATACCCATGCGATCCTCCTTTGTCTCGTCGGTCTCGTCTATCTCGTCTATCTCGTCGTTTTGTCTATCTCGTCTATCTGGTCGTTTCGTCTGTTTCGTCTGTTTCGTCTATCTCGTCTGTTTCGTCGTTTCGTGTGTTTCGTCGGGGTTGTTGGGGGTGATCATGATTCCGCGCATCCTTCGTGGGGGCGCAGGTTGAAGCCCGCCATCATGTTAGAGCTTGCTTAAGGCCGGCGGGCCGAAGCCTGCGGCTACAGCACAATCGTTATGTGCAATCGCTGCGTGGGGCATCCGTTTGCTCGCCGAACATGCGAGCGTCGGATCCATATCGCCAGCCCTCTGGGTGAGGGGAAGCCGTTTTTCCGCACGATACAACGGCCAATTACAGGCCTGTACATAAGGGAATATAACATCCGGCAAGGCCTAGTGCAAGGAGGGGTGTCGAAGGACCAAGGGAGGACCTTGACGATCTTCCAGAAAATCCCGTAGGATAAATAAATGTTGCCGGGTCCTTGCGGTGTTTCCCCATATAGATACAGACCCAAGGGCCGAAGGAGGTGATCCGCAGTGGAGGTCGTAGGCATCGACCGGCTAGATATTCAGGGCAAACGCCTCCTGGTCCGGGCGGACTTCAATGTCCCCTTGGATGACCAGGGGGGCATAGCGGACGACACCCGCATCCGAAGCGTGCTCCCCACGCTCAACTACGCCCTTGATAAGGGTGCCAAGCTCATCCTGGCCTCCCATCTAGGACGGCCCAAGGGAAAGCGAGACGACCGGTTCTCCTTGATGCCCGTGGCCAAGCACCTCAGCAGGCTGCTCTCCAGGGAAGTCCGCATGGCTCCGGATTGCGTGGGACCCGAGGTGGAACGCATGGTGGAGGAGATGGAACCGGGCCAGGTGCTGCTGCTGGAAAACCTCCGTTTCCATAAAGGGGAGACGGACAACGACCCATCCTTCGCCCGGGCACTGGCCCGGCTGGCCGATGTGTACGTCAACGACGGCTTCGCCGTGGCCCACCGAGTCAACGCCTCTGTGGTGGGCGTCACCCGGTATGTCCCCGCATGTGCAGCGGGACTCCTCATGATGAAGGAGATGGACGCCTTCTCTCAGGCCATGGAGAGGCCCTCAAGGCCCCTTGTGGCCATCCTTGGAGGAGGCAAGGTGGCTGACAAGGTGGGGGCCGTCAGCCATCTCATCGATCTGGCCGATCGGGTCATCCTTGGTGGGGCCATCGCTTACACATTTCTTCGCGCCCAAGGGGTGGAGACTGGGAGCTCCTTTGTGGAGGAGGAGATGGTCCCCAAGGCCAGGAGGATCCTCCAGAAGGCACGGCGAAGGGGTGTGCACGTGTACCTACCGGTGGATGCTGTCTTGGCCCGACAGAAGAGCCCAGATGCGGAGACCCGCGTTCGGCCTGTATGGGAGATTCCTCCCGGCTGGATGGGATTGGACATCGGTCCGGCCTCGGTGACCCTCTTTTCGGAGGTCCTGGAGGACGCCAAGACCGTGGTCTGGAACGGGCCTGTGGGTGTGTACGAGATGGAGCCCTTCCGCCGCGGGACATCGGCATTGGTGAACAAGGCGGCCTCCCTGTCCGCCTACACCATCCTGGGAGGAGGGGATCTGGTGGCCGCGGTCCATCAAGCCGGGCAGGCCCACGGTATCTCCTACATCTCCACAGGAGGAGGCGCCTTCGTGGCCCTGCTGGAGGGGAAATCCCTCCCCGGCATCCGCGCACTGGCCACTTGTGCCAAAAGGAGGCAGAGGAGGTCCGAAAAGTGAGAACCCCCCTCATCGCGGGAAACTGGAAGATGCACATGGATCGCCCGCACGCAGTGGAGCTGATCCAGGAGCTCAAGGACCGGCTGGACCCTCCCCTCTCCGGCGTCCAGGTGGTGGTGGCCCCTCCTTTCACGGCCCTCCACGCCGTAGCCGAGGCCCTGGAGGGGACAGGATGGTTTCTGGGGGCCCAAAACGTATTTTGGGAAGAGGAAGGGGCCTATACCGGAGAGATCTCCCCTCCCATGCTGGCGGAGCTGGGGTGCCGCTTCGTGATCGTGGGACATTCCGAGCGCAGGGAACACTTCGGGGAGACCGATGAGATGATCTCCCGGAAGGTGGTCTCGGCCATGGGACATGGCATCACGCCCATCCTTTGCGTTGGCGAGTCCCTGGCACAGAGGGAGGGAGGGATGACCCTTCAGGTGGTGGAGGCCCAGCTGGAGGGTGCCTTGGGGGGATTTTCGGACGCAGAGACCCCGGAATGGGTCATCGCCTATGAGCCCATCTGGGCCATCGGGACCGGGAGGACAGCCACACCCGAGCAGGCCCAGGAGGTCCACGAGGCCATCCGCCGGTGGCTCAGGCAGCGTTTCTCCGAAGCACGGGCCAGCTCCACACGGATCCTCTATGGCGGGAGCGTTAAACCGGACAACATCGACGCCCTCATGGCCCAGCCGGACATCGACGGGGCCCTGGTGGGTGGAGCGAGTCTGAAGGCAGAGGCCTTTGCCCGGATCGTGGCCTTCGGGGGATGAACGTGAGACGTGGGGCGGACGGTTCATGGCTCATGGCTCATCCGCCTTCGGCGAATGGCTGATGGAGCAAGGCGTAAGGCTTACGGCTTACACAAACCCGGCTTGACCAAATTTGGGTAGGGAGCTATGACATGTTTACGATCTTGGCCATCCTTCATATCTTCGTCTGTGTCTTTCTGATCCTCGTGGTCCTCCTCCAAACCGGGAAGGGGTCGGACATCGGGGCGGTCTTCGGGGGTGGCGGATCCCAGGCCCTGTTCGGGAGCGCCGGACCCGCCACCTTTCTGGGAAAGCTCACCACTGTGGTGGCGGCCATCTTCATGTTCACATCCCTGGCCCTGGCAGCGAGGATCTTCGAACACCAGGCCGCCTCGGCCCTCGTGGAGGAAAAGGGGCCCAAGGCAGTCCAAGAGGCGCCGGCAGAGGCCCCTCCGCCTTCGGCCGCCCCTGCGGAAAAGGGGACCGAAGAGAACAACCCCTGAATAGGGGCTAACTAAATAGCATGTAGCCCCGCCTGCGGCGGGGTTGGTTTTGTCTTGTCAACGGGCCTTGGATCTGCTATAAGATAAACAAACGCCGAAGTGGTGGAATTTGGTAGACACGCCATCTTGAGGGGGTGGTGGGCTACGCCCGTCGGGGTTCGAGTCCCCGCTTCGGCACCAGATCTTCCAGAGGCCCAGGCTGCACGCCTGGGTTTTGTTTTCGTCGGTTCGTCTATTTCGTCGGTTCGTCTATTTCGTCTATCTGGTCGTTTCGTCTATTTCGTCGGTCTCGTCGATCTCGTCTGTCTGGTCTGTTTCGTCTGTCTCGTCTGTTTGGTCTATTTGGTCTATCTCGTCATTTCGTTTAGAGCGTTTAGATCGTTAGGGGCGGTGGGAGTCTGGTAAGGTCATAAAATGGCGGATCGAATCAAAGCCGGAGAGATCGTCCTCCTTGTGGACCGGAAGGGAAGGGAGTTTTTGGTCCGCCTGGAGCCGGGAGGGCGCTTCCACTCCCATCACGGGTACGTGGAACACGACGAGATCCTGGAGGGCCCCGAGGGCCGGATGGTCACCTCATCGAGGGGGCACGAATTCCATGTGTTTCGCCCCACCCTGGGCCAGATCATCCTCAATATGCCCCGCAGGGCCCAGGTGATCTACCCCAAAGATATCGGGACCATCCTCCTTTGGGCCGACATCTTTCCCGGGGCCACCGTGGTGGAGGTGGGAACGGGGTACGGGGCCCTGACCATGGCCCTGATCAGGGCCGTGGGCCCCACGGGCCGCCTCATCTCCTACGAGATCCGGGAGGACTTTCATCGGGCCGTCCAGGAGACTGTCAGGCGCTATCTAGGGCCCTCCCCCCAGTGGACCCTCCATCTCCAGGACGCCGGGAAGGGGATCAAAGAGCGGGATGTGGATCGCATCGTGGTGGATGTGGCCGAGCCCTGGACCCTCCTTCCGGCCGTAAAAGAGGCCCTCCGTCCCGGAGGCATCGCCCTGTTCTTCACGGCCAATGCCCTTCAGGTCAAGAGCCTCCACGACGGCTTGGATCAGGTGGGGGGATTCGCGCTGGCCGAGACCTTCGAGACCCTCCTTCGGCCCTGGCACGTCAAGGGACTGAGCGTGCGGCCCGTCCACCGCATGACCGCCCATACGGGCTTCATCACCACGGCCCGACGCCGGTGGGACGGTCCGGAGTGACTCAGGCCAAGGCCTCCTGCACTGCCTCGCGCAATCTAGCCAAAAAGGACTCCAGAGGGGTCTGCTGATAGGCCAAGAGATCTTGGGAGCGCCGAGTGTCGTACCAGTGAAGCCAACCGGGCCTCTCCTGAAAGTTCATCTCCTCCAGGGGGACCTCCATCACCTCCCCCCACCGGCGCACATACTCCAGCCCCGTGACCTGCCAGCTGGAGCCCCCGGCCAGGAGGAGGGTGGTGCCCAGGGCCTCCTCCTTCTTTGGCAGACGACCCAGGGCAGAGACCAGATCCTCCAGGGCGACGAGCTCGATCCGTTGGTGAGGCTGAAAGGGCCAAGGATCGGGCGGATCCAGGAAGGCCGCCACGGCCACCGCTGAGATCCGCAAGATCACATGCGGCAGGCCTGACTCCCTCACCAGGTCCTCGGCCATGACCTTGCTGCGGGCGTAGTGGTCCGTGGGGGATACGGGATGGTCGGGCCCCACCGGCCCGGCAAGGGAGGAGGTGTCCCCGTACACGGAGACCGAGGAGGCCAAGGCCACCCGAGGCGGCGGGTCCTGCCCTCGGCAGACCTCCAGCAGGAGGCGAGTCCCCTCCACGTTCACCCGATGCGTCTCATTGGGATCCTCCTCGCTCATGGGCGGAAGGACCGCGGCCAAGTGATAGACCCAGGCCACACCATCGACGGCCTCCTGCAGCCGATCCCTATCCAAGATATCGGCCGAGTGGATCCGGGCCCACCCCTCAAAGGGCGAAAAGTCCCGGCCAGGTAGGTCCAAAACGCGAACCCCCCACCCCTCATCTCGGAGACGCTCCGCAAGCCGCCGGCCCAGGCTACCAGCCCCTCCTGTGATCAGGATTTCAGGCATTTCGTCTATCTCGTCTGTCTCGTCTATCTCGTCGTTTCGTCTGTCTCGTCGATTTCGTCGATTTCGTCTATGTCGTCTATCTGGTCATTTCGTTGATTTCGTCTGTTTCGTCGATCTCGTCTGTTTTGTGGTTTCGTCTGTCTCGTCTGTCTCGTCTATTTCGTTGGGGGTGTTTAGTCGGGCTTTAGTCTCCCAAAGGGGGGCGACTGAAGTCGCCCCTACCCGATAATGAACTCAACGCTCGTAATCACGCCTATGGTCACGCCTGTGGCGTGACTCCAAACGATCCTAACCATCTAAACCTTCTAAACGATCTTAACCGCCCGGAAGGGCTCAGCCCCCTGCCGCCAGCGGAACGACCCGGATCTCCTCCCCCTCCCGCAAGGGGGCATCTCGCCGACTCAGGTCCCTCCCCTCACCGATGGCCAAGACGCCCGGTGCGAACTCTCCCTTCTGCTCGTCCCAAATCCCCTTGGGGAAGCGGGAAGCGAACCGCCCGCCGATCTCCTTCAAGAGATCCTCGTAGCAGGCCCCATCAGGGAGCCGAAAGGTCACGGTCCCCTCCCCCACATACTCCCCCAATGGCCCCATGAACGTCACCCTGACCTCCACAGCCCCATCCTCCCGGAAGACCCTCGGTGGGACCCCACCTCAGGTCATGATCACGGTGCGCTCCTTGAGCGCCCCTTCCAATCTTCGAACCGACTCCTCGAACTCCTCCAGGGCCTCCTCCAGCTCTGAGGGCTCCTCCAAGGCCTCCTCCAACCGCAGCGCGGCCTCTGAGACCGGGACCGCGAGGTGGGCCCCAGCCTTGGTCCGGAGGGTAGGACGGCCCTTGAGCCTTTGGAGGTCCTCCAGGGCCTTCTTCAGTCCTTCCACCCGGACGCCGCGACCCTCCAGGATCTGCAGGGCGCGACCGGCCTTCTCGAGGGCTTGCTCCACGTATTCCTTTCCCTTCATCGAAACCTCCGACTCAGCCTCCATGCAGGTCCTTGGCCGCCTCCTCCAGCCCCAGGGCCTCCAGCTTCTCTTTAGTGGGGATCCCCTCCTCATCCCATCCCCGGAGGGGATAGTATTCACTGAGTTGTGTCTCCAGGTCCGGGGCCTTTCCCGCGGAGCCCCCATCGGGGAGCGGGGTGAGAAGACGACGGGGCAGCACGTCGTCCTTCCGTGTGATCCCCTCCCGGCAGGCAAAGGCCCTCTGGAGGTTGATGATGCGCTCGCCGGCCTGAAGCACACTCTGGGCATTGTGAGGCATGCCCGTGGTGATGCTGAGCAGGATCCCATAGTGCGAAGGCTGTAGGGCCATTCCGGCGAACATGCATATGGCAGTGGAATTGTAGACAGCACTGAGGTCTTGCGCCACTTTGGCGGCCAAGCCCTTGTTCCTCCGGTCGTGCCGGCCCTGCCGATGGATGATCCCGGCCTCGGGGACCACCAGGGCCAGCTCATACACATAGGAGCCCCCCTGCACATGGCAGGCCCCACGGGTCCCAGTGGCATAGTTCACGGCCAGGCTGAAGTAACACCGGGGGTCGTGCATGGGGACCTCCAGGCCCTTCACCTGGATGGCGTACTCCTCGGACCCCTTGCCCACGGTCTGGGACGCCTTCCTGGAACCCTGGGCCAGAAGGGCGCCCAGGCCCTCCATGCGACCCATCTGCTCCACCACCTGGAGGACCGCGTCCACATTCCCCCAAGTGAGATCGATCCCGCCGGTGTCGTCCCGGGTCAAGGCCCCTTTCTCGTAGGCCTCCATGGCCCATGCCACAGTGCAGCCCGCCGAGATGGTGTCCAGCCCGTATCGATTGCACATCTCCCCGATCCAGGCCACGGCCTCCAGGTCATCGATGAGGAGCATGGAGCCGAAGGCCCCCAAGGTCTCGTATTCCGGACCAGGCCCTTCGTAGGCGAAGCGGCCCTCCTTAATATGGACCCAGCGGGCGCAGCGGATAGGGCAATTGTAGCAGAGACCCGCATGGGGCTTCAGGATGGTGTCGGCCATGCGGGCGCCCCCCAACTTGGTGCAACCCTCAGGCCAGTAACCCACCTGCCAGTTCTTCACGGGGACGTCTCCAGCGGCCCATCCCATATCCATGCTGAAGGCCGTTCCCCATTTGGTGAAAAAGCCGGCGAATGGATCCTCCTGGATCCCCTTGATCACCTCCTGGGTCATGGCCTTGAGGAACTCGTCCGCTGCGGGTGTGATCTTCTTGGACCCCGTCACCACCACGGCCTTGAGGTTCTTGGACCCCATGACCGCTCCCAGACCCCCGCGGCCCGCCGCCCGGCCCGCATCATTGATCACACATGCGATGGGGGCACGGCACTCTCCGGCCGGCCCGATGCAGGCCACCCGAGCCCGCTTCTTCCCCAAGCGCTCGCGCAGGATTTCCTGGGTCTCGTAGGCGTCCTTGCCCCACAGGTCTGAGGCGTCCTTAAGGGTGACCCCCTCGTCCACTATCTCCAGGTAGACGGGCCTGGGCGAGACTCCTTGGAAGACGATCCCGTCGTGGCCCGTCTTCTTCAACTCCACCCCCCAGAAGCCCGAGGAGGTGGATGTTGCCAGGATGCCCGTCAGGGGAGATTTGCCCCCCACAGCGAATCTCCCGGAGGTGGGGAATCGGGTCCCCGTCACCGGGCCCGTCATGAAGACCAAACGGTTTTCGGGCCCCAGGGGATCCGCCCCGGCAGGCACCTCACTGTACAGGATCCGGGTGGCGAAGCCCGCCCCCCCGATGAACTGCTGAGCCCATTGCGGGTCCACGTTCTCCGTGGAGATGGACCCGCTGGAGAGATCGACGCGCAGGATCTTGCCCATGTACCCGAACATGGCCGCACCTCCTTGACCCGGATGATCCCTCATCCGGGAAGACGCGGGTCGCTGCTGACCGAGGACCCGCTGGATCCGGGAGCGAGTTTCACCTCATCTCCTCGATCTCCACCTGATCCTCCCGTTGAAACCCATCCGAGGGGATCAGGTCGCCCTTTTTCACGAAGAGTTTCCCCAACTTCGCCCCTGCCGGGACCTGGGTGCAGAGAAATGGGGTCGGGTCCTCGGCCGCCGGGACCTCCACCAGCTCGAACTCCCGGGTCCCGAGGCCGATCCGTTGGCCCACATTGGGCTGGATCTCCTCGCTCACGCCCAGGAAGGAGCCGCACGCCGAGAATTTGGGAGCCCCGGGGTCCATGGCCCCCTTGGTGGCCGCCAGGGAACCCGGCATTCCCGCCGACTCCTTGGCCTTCTGGAGGCAGGCCGAATCCAGGGCCACCGGGTCCCAAGAGGCGAACAGCCCTAGGTTGGGCACGATGGGCCGATCGCTGTAGTTGACGCAGTCGCACCATGGGGAGATGTCCAGGGCCAGGTTGATGTAGCCCACCCTCCCCTCTCCCACGGCCTTGACCGCGGCCAGGGCCGAGTCGGCTATGGCCGCGGCCGTGACATCGAAGTAGTCGTCGGGCAGGAAGGCCACGCCGCACATGGTCACCACCCCCACGCAGGCCAGACAGCCGACGCACCGCTCCCGATGGAAGAGGATGGTCTCGGGGGTATGCTCGATGGCCCCGCTTGGACAAAGATGGAGGCAGACCTGATACTGCGGGCATTCCTCCTTAAGACAGCGTTCGGGCATCCAGTGGCGGGCATTGAGGCCGTAGCGGGGATGCTTTCCCAGATGGAGGTTGAACTTGCCCCGCTTGGATGCACAACCCACTCCTATGTTCTTGATGGCCCCTCCAAAGGTGCCCATGGGATGTCCCTTGAAGTGGGAGAGGGCGATCATGGCGTCGGCCAGGGCAATGCCCGTCCCGATGTACTGCTCCTTGAGGATAAAGCCCTCGGGCAGGTCGATGCGCACATCGTCCGTCCCGATGTAGCCGTCGGCGATGACGATGGGACAGCCCAAGGCGGCGTGGGTGAAGCCGTTGCGGGCCACGGTGTTGAGATAGTCCAGGGCTGTGGACCGTGAGGTGAACGGCCAGTAGGGAAGCGTGGTGGTATCCACCACCATTGGGTCCCCGCCCAGAGATCGGATCTTCTCCACCAAGGCCGTTACGTAGACGGGTCGGATGTAGGCGGTGTTGTTGAATTCCCCCATGTGGACCTTGATGGCCACAACATCGCCGGGGCGGATCATCTCCCCGAAGCCCGCGGCGTCGAAGAGGGTGAGCATCTTGGCCACAAGACTCGTCTGAATCGATTGCGACCGGTCGTCCATATGGTAGACCTTGGCCATCTCAACACCTCCTTGGGGATGGAAAGGGGTATGGACCGGCCCCGTCAGCCCGAATCCGGCTCCCCACACCGAGGGGACGGGGCGACCTGGTCTCCGGCCTCACAGTTTCTCCCCGCAGGCCCGGATCCGCTCCAGATCCAGCTCCACGCCGAGGCCGGGCCCGTCGGGCAGAAGCACTGTCCCGTCCGGCTGAATCCTTATGGGTTCCGTAAGCATGAAGTCCCGGGCCTCGGGGACCCACCCCGGGGGCTCGTAGGGATATTCGCACCAGGGGCAGTTGGGGACAGAGGCCATCAAGTGCATATTGGCCACCAGGCCCAGCCCATTGGTCCATGTATGGGGAGAGAAGCGCAGATTGTGGGCTTCGGCCATCCCGGCCACCTTCTTCCCGTTGAGGATCCCCGTGGAGAGGGTCACATCGGGCTGTACCACGTCGAGACAGCCCCCCTCGATCAGGTCGCGAAACTCATGGAGGTCCGAGTGGAACTCCCCCCCGGCCACTGCCAAGGAGGTGGATGCCCGAAGCCGCGCATATCCCTCCAGGTCGCCCTTGTAGAGGGGCTCCTCGAGCCAGACGACCCCGAGCTCCTCCAGGGCCCGGGCCGTCCGCATGGCCCGCTTCAGATCCCATCGGGGATAGGGGGCGAAGCCATGAATCGGCCACCCCTGGTTGGCGTCCACCATGATCTCCATGGTGTCTCCCACGGTCTCGCGAACAGCGCGCACCAGGGCCACGTCCTCCTCTACGGTGGGATACCGGATCCGCAGTTTGACAGCTCCAAACCCCATCTCCCGGAGGGCCAGGACATCCTCCACGCGCTGCTCGGGGGGCCTGAGTTCGCCCGTGCTGGCGTAGACCCGAAGGACCCCCTCGCCCCCTCCCAGGAGTCTATAGAGGGGAAGGCCAGCGGCCTTCCCGATGATGTCCCACAGGGCCACCTCCACAAACCAGGCACGATATCCGAGAAAGGAGGCGCTCCGGAGGACCTGGAGGAAGTCCTCCACCTGGAAGGGGTCGCGGTTGAGGAGGAAAGGACGAAGGAGACTGGGCAGTCCCCTGACCTCGTCCAGGAAGGCTACCCCGGCGCTGATCCCGGTGATCCCCTCGTCTGTGTGCAACTGAACGATCAGGGCGCTGTTTCTGGCCTGGGGATATCCGGGGATCCAGGCGGGATGAAAGGGTTGAGGCAAGGGATGGTGGCACAGATAGGCGGTAAGACCAGTGATCTTCATGGAATCCTCCTGGAAGGATCGCGGGAAGAACCAGCCGGAGCCCCTCGCAGGCCCTGAGGCTTGCGACGCTTTTCCCAGCCAGAGAGACCACCGCGAATCTAGCACAGTGGCCACCGAGGTTCAAGCCAGCAGAGAGGACACACGGCGAGAGGCGAGGCGATATAGGCTAGGGGCGCCGCAAGCGTATCAGCGTGGAGCAAGGAGAGACCAACCTTGACAGGCCCACTACGCAGCAGTAGAGTAATTTTGCCTTTCCGCGGTGGGATCCGGCAAGGGTCGCACCGCGTTCGTTTTCTATCTCGCCGGAGCAGGGGAGGCCAAAGCCTCCCCTGCTCAACCAAGACCAATGGACGAAATAGACGAAACAACGAGACAGACGAGAGGCTGTTTTAGAACTAACTTCCCCCCCAAGGCGGGGCGTGACACCCTCGAGGGATGAAAATGCTTGCCCGGATGCAACGGACAATGCCTTTCTGGGTAGGGTCGACTTCAGTCGCCCCCCTTCGGGGAGGCTAAGGCCTCCCCTACCCAACCGAATCGACGAAATGGACCAAATGACGAAATGGACGAAATAGACGAAATGGACGAAATACCCTGCTGGATAAGGCGGTTTGTGAGGGTCCCTTGACCAATCCCGTCCAACTCGAGACGTGCCCATGGCGGAATACTCTCTTCTCCCCTTGATTAAGGTGGGCGGAGTCTTCGCCCTGGTCCTCATCCTCCTTCGCTTGAGGCTCCAGGTGGGACTCGCCCTGGGCATCGGCTCCGTGGTCCTGGGGTTTCTCTTCTCCATGGGCCCGGGGGAGGTCCTACTCGGGCTGGTGGCCTCCCTGGCAGAGCCCAAGACGATCCTGTTGGCCCTGGTCGTCACCCTGATCCTGATCTTGAGCTCCTCCATGGAGGAGCTGGGCCTGATGTCCACCCTCCTGCGGGAATTCCGAAATCGTGTGGGACGGAGCCGTTGGGGCCTCGTGACCCTCCCCGCCATCATCGGACTTCTGCCCATGCCCGGGGGGGCGGTCTTCTCGGCCCCCATGCTCGACGGCTTCGATGAGGAAAACCGGCTGGACGGCTCCCTCAAGAGCTTTCTGAATTACTGGTACCGGCACGTCTGGGAGTATTGGTGGCCTCTCTACCCGTCGGTGCTCCTGACCTGCTCGGTGTCGGGGATCGACCTTTGGAGGTTCGTCATACTGTCCCTTCCCCTGAGCCTCCTGGCCATTGCCGCAGGCCTTCCAGGGCTTCTGCAAGTGCCGAGCAGGATGCCTTCAGGGGCCTCGGGGCACGTGGGAGGGCCTGAGGGGTCCCTTCGAGCCCTAATCCCCATCCTAGTGGCCATCATCCCCGGAGTCGGCATCGGGATCGTGCTCCAGTGGGCGGGCGGCCAAGGGTGGTGGACGCGACTCCCCCGGGAGGCGGGGCTCATCGTGGGGTTGGTGGCCGCCGTGATCTGGACATGGTGGGACGGAGGCATGGACGCGGGGCGCGCCCGCGTCGTGTTGATGGACCCCAAGCTGCTTCGCATGTGGATGACCGTGGCCGGAGTCTTCGTCTTCAAGGGATTTCTGGAGAGAAGCGGAGCCGCCCGATCCGTAGGAGGGCTCCTCCTCCACCTGGACATCCCCGTGGTAGGTGTCGCCGTGGTCCTTCCCATGCTCCTTGGGGCCATATCAGGGCTGGCCATAGCCTACGTGGGGACCGCCTTCCCCATCCTGGTGACCCTGCTGGCCGCGGCTGGGGCAGTCTCCCTGAAGCTCCCCCTCATGATCCTGGCCTTCGCCTCGGGGTTCGTGGGGGTCCTCATGAGCCCCCTTCACCTGTGCCTCATCCTGAGCAACGAGTACTTCCGTGCCACCTGGTCCGGGGTGTATCGACACCTTTGGCCCTCGGGGATCATGCTCATGGCCGGCGCATTCGCCTATTTCCTTCTCCTGAAGGGCGTGTGGGGATGACCAGATCCACGAATGTTCGTCGATTTCGTCTATATCGTCTGTCTCGTCTATCTCGTCGTTTCGTCTATATCGTCTGTCTCGTCTATCTCGTCGTTTCGTCTGTTTCGTCTATCTCGTCTGTCTCGTCTGTTTCGTCTATTTCGTCTATTTCGTCGTTTCGTTGAGTTCGCCTATTTCGTCGATTTGGTCTATCTGGAAGGGGGGCGGTGAAGTCGCCCCTACCCCCTTCGATTTGGTTCAGGGCATCTCATGAGCCAGCCCCGCCTGCCCCGCC
>Ga0209426_1000925_pt1 | contig 22511 bp, 19 predicted proteins | sample Deesub1362B_J571_FD_187697 | JGI IMG/M metagenome (GOLD analysis project Ga0209426, IMG submission 187697) | Deep oceanic, basalt-hosted subsurface ecosystem from Juan de Fuca Ridge flank, Pacific Ocean, CORK Borehole 1362B_J2.571 (SPAdes)... ...
ATTGGAGATTTACCCTTTCATCTTCAATCAAAACTCTTAAGAGTAATAGAGAATAAAGAACTAAGAAGAATTGGTGAGACAAGAACAAGGCGTGTAGATGTTCGATATATCTTTGCAACTAATAAAGATTTAAAAGAAGAAATAAAGGCAAAGAAATTTAGAAAAGATTTATTTTTCAGAATCAGTATTTTAGATTTATATATTCCTCCTCTTAGAGAGAGAAAAGAAGACATTCCATTATTAATTGAATATTTTTTAGAAAGAGAAAACAAAGAAAGGAAAAATAATAAAATAATATCGAAAGAAGCATTTATAAAACTTATTGAATATGATTTTCCAGGAAATGTAAGAGAGTTAGAGAATATGATAAAGAAAGCATATGACTTTGCAGAAGAAAGAGAAATTAGAGAGGAACATATAAAATTTGATACAAAATTAGAAGAGATAATATTAAAGAAAAAAGAAATCGGTCTTCCAGAGAAACTTTTCAGAGAAATGGCAGAGAGAGGAAAAAATTACTGGGAAATAGTTCATAAGCCATTCTTAGACCGTGAATTAAATCGAAGAGAAGTGAAAGAAATAATTGCTTTAGGATTGAAACATACAAATGGTTCGTATAAAAAGCTCATTAAATTGTTTAATATTGGAGAAGGAGAGAAAGAATATAAGAAATTCCTTAATATATTAAGAATATTCAAATTAAAATAATCTACCTATAAGTAGACTCAGTCTACCTATAGGTAGACTTCTTATCTTATTTAAATTCAGTAAAATAAAGAAAAATTTAGCCATTTTTAAGAATTTAGTCTACCTATAGGTAGACTTTTTAATAATTTTTCAATTTCAAATTTCAACTATATTTCTTTATATATCATTGACTTAAATTATATTTCTCAACTTGGCACGAAATTTGCACATGAGTAAATGCAAAACTCAGATGAAAGGAGGTGAGTTTGGTGAAACATTTAGAACTTCTAAATTTGTCGGAATTAATAGAAATAGAAGGGTGCGCTCATTACGATAGTTGTGGAACTGATAAAAAAAGTGGGTGTGGAGAGGTAGATGTTTGCAGTGAAACAGATTACACAGCAATACCCGATGCAGAATGTCAACAATAATAAGTGTTAGTAAAAAGAATCTTTGCGAGCGAGTCAGAAAAAAGTTGCAAAAAACAAAAAACCTAAATATATTTATTATAGTAGGGAAAAAAATTGGTGAGAGGGGTTCGCTCGCAAAAAATGCTCTTATAAAGAGGAGAAATAAAGCAAATAAAAATGAAAAAATTATTTAATAAAAAAGCCCACTTAATAGTTTCGGGGGTTAGTCCATTTCTAATTTTTAGTATTTTGTTTTTGTGCTCGAACAAGGTTAAAAAGATAAGAAATTATTATCCCCCCTTAAAAATTCGTCATGTAAACAAGTTAGAGCGTGAATATAAGTCTCTGGAAATAAAATTCAAATTAGGAGAAAAAGATGCGTATGGGAGGCTTGCGCCTGGAAAAGAATTTGTTCTTTTCAAGCCTAAATCCTTAGCTATAACTCAAGACGAAAGGATCTTTGTATTAGATCAGGGGAGAAATCAGGTGGTAGTATTCAATAAAAAAGGTAAATTTTTATATACTTTTGGTAAGAAGGGACAAGGACCCGGGGAATTTGTCCGTCCTTTTGATATAGGAGTAAGTGAGGATGGACAAGTGTTTATTTCTGATTATGGAAATAGAAGAATGGTTGTATTTGGGTTAGATGGGAAATTTCTAAGAGTTTTTAAAGTTAAAGATACTTTTCAGTTATTTGCAATTGATGAACAGTACATATATACTGCTTTTCCATCTAGAAATTCACGGATTCACATATATTCTTTTGATGGAAAACTATTGTTTGATATAGGCACATTAGTCTCTCATAAAGATTATTTTATCCAAATGTTATTAAATATGGGCCACGTATGGGCTAAAAAGCATGAAATTTATTTTTGTTATAGTTATAAATATCAGGTAGAGAAGTTCGAAAAATTTAATGGCAAAGGTTACAAATTAACATTAAAATTTTCGGGAAAATCTCCATTTGGAAAGTCTAACTGGACTTCTGAGGAAATGTATAAATTTTTAAGAAAAACAGGAAATCCACCACCTCCCATTCTTTCAGGAATAACTATTGATGATAGAAACATAATTTATATTTGGTCGTATTCCCGAAAGGAAGAGGAAAAGATAACTAATATAGATTTGTTTTCTCAATCGGGTGACTATTTGCATAGTTTAAAATTACCTTTTAAGGCCTCTCCAATAAGAATTTATAGAGGGCGACTTTATGCTGTTTCGTTCGAAGAAGGTGCAGTCTATAAATATTTTATTCAATTCTAAAAATGAAAAGAATAAATTACTCAGGAATATCGAAAGAGTTTTTTAAAAAAAATTTTAAAATTTTTTCAAGTGAAGGGAAATTCATATTATTAGTTATCCCAACTTCAAAAATTTATAGTATAGATAAACCGACAGAGGATTTTATAATGAAAATTCGTAGTAGCTCTTCAGTAGAAAATGCTATTAAAGAATTATTAAATAATTACGAGGAGAATGAAATAAAAGAAATTTTAAACGAAATAAAACAAGTAGTAAAAATAGCAAAAGATATTAAGCCAGAATATAAAGGTGAAATCACCATAAATTCTTTAAGTCTATTTATAAGTCAAAGTTGTAATTTAAGCTGTATATATTGTTATGGAAATAAAGGAACATATAATGAAAGTAATGTAAAATTTATGAATTTCACTACCGCAAAAGCGGCTGTTGACTTTCTCATTAAGAAAAGAGATCCTAAAAATAAGCATATTGCGATAGTTTTTTTTGGAGGAGAACCATTATTAAATAAAAAGTTAATATTTAAAATAGTTAAATATACAAATAAAAAATGTGCTGAAAATAATTTAATTCCTCATTATAGCATTAGTACAAATTGCACTTTAATTCATGGAGATAAACAACTCATTGATTTAATTAGAGAAAACAATTTCTCGCTTTGTATTAGCATTGATGGTCCTCCTCAAATACACAATGTCAATCGTCCTTTTAAAAACGAAAAAGGTAGTTATAGAGAAGTCCAGAAGGGTATTAATTATCTTCATGAAGAAAAAATACATAGGCTAAGGGCAAGAGCAACATATGTCATAGGAAATGGCCATTTAAGAGATATAGTATTTCATTTAAATAAAATGGGGTTTGATAGAGTATATGTTGAGGAAGTTAGTAATTTAACTGATAAGAGGTTTTCAGACATTACAAATTTCAACTATCTGGAGTCAGAATATAATAAATTATTCTCCGAATATAAAAAAAACATTCTTAATAAAAAAACATATGCATTTAAAGTTTCTTATTTTGATGAAATTTTAAGAATGATTCATAAAGGTGGTGTTAAATTTTATTATTGTGGTGCTGGGAGAACATTTTTATCTGTTTCTAGCAAAGGAGAATTCTACCCATGTCATAGGTTTGTAGGAAATGAAGACATGAAAGTTGGGAATGTATTTACAGGGTTAAATGAAGAAAAATTGAGGGAATTTATTAATCGAATTTGTGTGAGTAATAGAAAATCATGTCTGAAATGTTGGGTTAGATTCTTATGTGCTGGCGGGTGTGCTTATGAAAATTTTGTGGAATCTGGTTCTATTGATGGATTAGATATATTAAACTGCATTAAAAGAAGATTTCTTTTGAGAAAATTTATTTTACTTTACTCTTCATTACCGAAAGAAATAAAGGATAATTTATAAATAGAAAGGGTTGGCAAAGCGGAAAAATATATTGACAAATTTTCTCGCCTATATCAAAGAGCGAAAAATTCCTAATATGCACCTAAAAAAGGGATTTGACCTAAGAAAAACAAAGAAGTTAACTTTATCTACTTTAAAGTGTATAATTCCATATCTCAAAACCCACTGGAAACAAGCGCTCATCGCTTCCATTTTCATGATTACAGTCTCCCTCTTAGCCTTGCCAACTCCCTACTTGATAAAATACATAATTGACGAAGTTCTCATAGCAAAAAACATAAAACTTTTAAATTTAATAATACTGTTACTTATTGCAATTCAACTTTTAAAATTAATATTTTCCTTTCTCACAAATTATCTTTTCAGTGTCTTAAATCAAGAAATCATTGTTAAGATAAAAAAAGATTTATTTCATAGATTACTTCGGCTTCCCCTTTCATTTTTTGATAAAACACAGACAGGATACCTGCTTTCAAGACTCGGAGAAGTAGAAGGACTTAGCTTTTTCTTCTCAAATACATTTGTAAGAATTTTAATTGGACTCTTTGAATTTATATTCTGTCTTACAATTCTTTTTTATTTAAACTGGAAACTAACATTTATTTCAATTTCCATTCTTCCACTTTTCTACTTTGCAACAAAATACTATTCCAAGAGTATAAGAAAACTCTCAAAAGAAGTAATGGAAAAAGGCGCAGTACTTTCGCACAAAGTTCAAGATTCCCTCTCTGGAGTTGAAGTAATAAAGACCTTTACCTCAGAGGAGAGAGAAACAGAGAAAATCCATTATTATTTAGATGAGCTAAAACAAACATCAATAAAAAGAAATATTGTTTTTACCCTCTCATCAGAATTACTTACTCTGATAGGAGCAGCAGGAGGGTTTTTAGTCCTCTGGTACAGTGGAGTGGGAATAATCAGAGGAACATTTACAATAGGAACTTACATAGCATTTTCTGCCTACTTAGCAAAACTATTTGGACCAACACAGATGATGGCAACAATAGGACTTCGCTTTCAACCAGCTGTGACAGCACTTGAGAGAGTAAGAGAACTAATGGAATATGAAGCAGAAGAAGATAAAGGTATAAAAATTAATAAAATGCAAGGAGAAATAGAATTTAAAAATGTTTACTTTTCTTATGACAGTGAAAGAGAAGAGGTATTAAAAGGAATAAATTTAAGAATATCCCCAAAAGAGAAAATTCTAATAACAGGACCGAATGGTTCAGGGAAAAGTACACTTATAAAACTTCTTCTTGGACTATATAAAGCAAAAAGAGGAAAAATACTAATAGACAAAAAAGATATAAACCAACTTTCCCTTACTTCTTTAAGAGAAAGAGTGAGCATTGTCTCACAGAATACATTTCTATTTAATGATACAGTGAAAAACAATATACTTTACAGTTGTCCAGATGCAAGTGAAGAAAAGTTAATTGAGGCAGTAAAACTTTCGGGAGCATATGAATTTATAAAGAGACTTGATAGAGGATTTAATACAATAATAGGAGAGCGAGGAGTAAGACTTTCAGGAGGAGAGCGTCAGAAACTTTCAATTGCAAGAGCAATACTTAAAAACTCAGATATAATTATCTTTGATGAAGCGACCACCCATCTTGACAGAGACTCAGAGAAAAGAATCCAAAAGTTAATCAATGAAAATTTCAAAAATAAAACCTGTATTATAATCTCGCATAAAATCTGGAATATTCCTCGATTGAAAATATATTACATGAATAATGGAAAAATTCCTCAGATACCGCACCTGAACAAATATGACAATATCATGTAAACACACCTTTTTGAATTTCCTTAAATCAGCGATTAAAAGTATTTAAATTATGACTCAATCACTAACTTTAACTTAAAAATTATTTCGGATAGAAATTAAATAATATATAATTTTATTCTTATGATTTCTGAACCGCGAAAAATTGCTGAAAATATTTTTTATATTGGAAATCATTATTTTCCCGCCTATCTCATTAAGGATGAAAAATCAGCTTTAATAGATGCAGGTTCAACAGTAATGGGACCTATATATTTAAAAGCTTTAAATGAACATTTGGGTAATTCTAATGATCTTACATATATCCTTCTTACTCATTCCCATTATGATCATTGTGGTGCTGTTCCATATCTTAAGAGAAAAATCCGTAGAGTAGAAATTGGAGCTTCATTAATTGCTTCTCAGATTTTCAAAAAGGAAAAAGCTCTGGAAGTTATTCGTTCTTTTAATAAGGAGGTGGAAAAAATTGCCGGAATTCAAAGAGATGACATTTATTTTGATAAAATAAAAGTTGATTTTATTGTTGAAGACGGGAACAAAATTAATTTAGGAAAAAATATTGAAATTGAAATTATTGCTACTCCTGGACATACAAGATGTTCTGTTTCTTATTATCTTCCAAAACAGAAAGCAATTTTTTTCGGTGAGGCAGGAGGTGTATTAGAACCAGATGGTAAAATTAGAGCACAATTTCTTTCAAGTTATAAATATTACATTAATTCAATAAAAAAATTACTTGAAAAAGAAATTGAAATCATTGGTCTTGCTCATGGTGGTTTTTTAAAAGGTGAAAAAGCTCGAAATTATTTAACTGAATCTTTAAGACAGGCTCAACTTTTTAAAGAAAAAATTATTTCCTATTTGAATGAATACAAAAATATAGAAAAAGTTGTTGAAAAAATAAGTGAAGAAGAATACACTCGAGGAGCAATTATCCAGCCAAAAAAACCATATTTATTAAATCTAAGAGCAATGGTAAATGCTATTATAAAGGATTTTGAATTGACAGATTTCTTTAAATTTATTAAATTAATTACTACTTAAAAAGCCTAAGGGGCTATTATGAGACAAAAAATTATTTTTATTTTGTTTATTTTCAGTTTGTTTAATCATTTTACTATTTCTCAACAAAAATCCTATCAAATTATTATCAGCCAACGAAATCCTATTTATGGAAATTTAAAATTAAAATTGAAAAAAGACTTAGTAATAGGAAATGAAACCTCAGATCATTATATATTTGGTTCTATTAATGGAATAGAAGTTAATGACAAATATATATACGTTCTTGATGCAAAAATGGTCAGAGTTCAAGTATATGATTTAAAAGGGAATTATATTAAAACTATTGGAAGAAAAGGAAATGGTCCTGGAGAATTTTTGATACCGAATGCTTTTCATTTAAGTAAAAATGGAAATATTTATGTATGGGATTTAATGAGAGGAAGAATGGTAGTTTTTGATAAGGAAGGTAATTACAAAAAAGACATCATCTCAAAAAAAATTTCAGCAGGAAAATTTTATGTTGATGAAAATGAATTTATTTACATGAGGATACTTGAACTCGAAACAGGTTCTGATATGTATACCTACTTTGTAAAAATAAACTCAAAAGGAAAAGTAGAAAAAATTTTAAAAAAACAATTTTATTTATCTCTAATAATAACAGAAAAAATGAGGCTCTTCTATGAACACCCATATTTAGCAAATCTGTATTTTGCTGTACTACCTGATGGAAATTTTGTATTAATGAATTCTCTTAATTACGAATTGACTTTATTATCACCAGAAGGAAAAATTTTGTTAAGAATTAGAAAAAAAGAAAAAAGCAAGAAAGTTACTCAAAAGGAAAAAGAAATAATTTTCTCCACTAAATTTAAAAATTTTCCAAAACATTTAAGAAAATATGTAATTTTTTCAAAATTAAGACCTTATTGCTCAAATCTTCTGACAGATGATAAAGGAAGAATATATGTGGAAAGATTTAAACCTATAACAGAAAAAAATGAGGTATATATTTATGATATTTTCAATAAAAAAGGTGAATATTTATATAAATTAGAATTGGGTTTTCGAATTAATTTAATAAAGAATGGATTTATATATACAGCTTTTATAAATGAAGAAACAGGGGAAGTTAAAGTTTTTCGCTATAAAATAGAAAACTGGGAAAAAATAAAATTTTAAAAAGAAAACAAAAAATTAGAAATCAAAAGGAAAATTTCTCAGCAAATTAAAGGAAGTATTTTAGGAAACACATTAATTGAAATTTCCCTAAATTTCAAAGGATTTTTATAACCTCCTAAAATTTCTCCATCTACCTGAATTTCAAATGGAATTTCAGATGAAACTTCAAAATTAGATGATTGAATAATAGAAACTTCTTTCGCTTTAACATGTTTTCCTTTTGTTGCAGAAACAGTAATTTGTAATAAGCGGGGAAATCTGCAATATTTTATAAGACAACAATCTAATTTTCCATCATCAATTAATGCATATGGATTAACTTTCTTTCCTGTTGCCCAGTATTTTATATTACTAAAAACTGCAAGAAGAAAATGGCCATGAATTTTTTCGTCATTGGTACTTATATTTAAAAGAATTGGAATTTTTTTTGAAAAATAAGAATTTATTATACCCAATCCTCCTGCTAAGATTTGATTTTTCCCAAAAAATGAATTTTTCCTTACAAGCTCCTCCACATATTTGTTTACAAAAACCCCGAGTCCAATATTTGCCTGCCCAATAAAATAACTTATTACTTCCTTTTCTTTCTTAATACATCCTACATCAATTTTCTTAATTCTTTTCCTTTTTAAAGCCAAACATGCCTTCTCTAAGGAGTCAAGATTGTATTCTTTAGCAATATCATTTGAAGAACCAAGCGCAATCATACCAAAAATGACATTTAAATTGTTTTTAATAATTTCATCAACAATAATTTGGAAAGTAGAATCGCCCCCTGCTCCAACTATTATTTTATAAATTTTACTTTTTTCTTTGACAATTTCTTTTATATGTTCTAAATCTTTGCTAATGAATAAATTATAAGAAATCCCATAGCTCTTTAATAATTTCTCTAATTTTTCTTTTTCCTTTAAGGCTCTTCCCTTCTTAGCTCCTGGATTAAATAATATAGCAATTTCTTTATTCACTTTTTCCAATCCTCTTTTTATAATTTTCTAAAACCTTACGTGTAAACCATAACCATATTTTTTTATGAAATTCAAAGCTTGGAGGATTATTTTCCAATATTCCTCTCCTGCTTATACTCTCCTTCTGTTCAGGACTAAATTTGACTTTAATTTGGTAATCCCAAAGAGTAAAATTTTCAGGATGAAATTGAACACCAAGAACATTTGAATATTTTACATGCTCAATTGCTTCTATAATTTTCTTATCAATAGAAGTTGCTATAGCTTTCATATCCTTTCCTAAGTCCTTGAGAGCTTGATGATGAGAAGAAAGAACAATAGGCATATCGTCTATCTTCATTTTCATTTCTTTACAGAACTTTCCATCTTTAAGAAGTTTAATTTTATGCATTGTAGAACGACTGAGTTTATGTAAGGGATAAAGAGAAAAATAAGGATTTTTATGCCAGCAATATTTTGGGAGTAAAAGAACATCTTCTACATACATACTTTTATATATTTCTGACCATATATCCTGATATAAAGTTCCTCCTGTAGCCACATTCAATGTTTGAACACCAAGGCAAAAGGCAAGAATTGGAAAATCAGGATTTTCTTCAAGAAATGGTTTGAAATCCTTATTTTGAAATCCACCTAAAAAGTGAAAAGCACATGAGAGCTCAACAAAGTGACGATACGGAGTTCGAATCTGTGTAAGCAAATTGGTCTTTTCTCCATAAATTTTTGGGGGAATATCAGCCCCTCCAAAAAATATTAATGCATCTGCTTTTTTAAAAATTTTTTTAAAATCAGAGGTGCACGAATTTTTCTTAAATAAATTTTCCTCGCTCAATTTTCCTTTAATCTCATGAAAAGCAAACCAATCAATTTTATTATCTTTTATATATTTTTTTGATTGAGAATAGTCATAGCTTTCTCTATAGTAATAAATGCCCACAATTTTAAAATTTTCAAGTGCTAATAGATTATTTTTAAGTAAAGCTTCAATATTTTTTATGGTTCCAACAGATGGGTAAAAAACTGCAATTACTACTTTTGAATAATTCTCATTTATTGAATCAAAAAATCTTTCCTCAGTTAATAAGAGACAAGGAGTAATCAAAAACAAAATCAAAATAATGACAGCACTTCCTAATTTTATGGAGTAATTCCTCATAATTCCTCCTCTAAATTAATTTCGTTTTAAATTTCAGAAAATTAAATAAATTTGAAAATTAAGATTTTTAAAAAAATTATTTTTTCTTCTTTTCAGATTTCTGCTTGAGTCTCATAATTAAATCTTCTGCTAAATTAATAGTAAATTTAATCCCCATTGCTTCTGCTGATATTTTAATACCATTAAGTAATTCCTGAACATCAGGATCCTGCCCTTTACCCATACTTATCATTGCTTTGATTCCATTTAAAAAATCAGCCATCTGCTTATTTTGTGCCTCATTATCATTATGTAGATTAAGTTCTCCCTGATATCTAACATTATTATAATCCATAAAAAAGGAAATTGCTTTTATGGATTCGAAAATTTTTGCTTGCGGATTTTTCGCCAGAACTTCCTTTAAACCTTTTTTCGGAATCAAAAATCCTCCCCATAGAAAAGATTCCTGATTTATGTCTTTTATTAAATTCATTAATTGAGAATTTTTAAAAATATTTTCTCCCTTTCCTTTTCTGAGGTCAATAACTTTTTTTAAAACTTTTTCATTTCCAATTCCCATTAGATTGTCATTAATGAAAGTCATTTTTAAATTTTTATTTTTTCTATCAATTCCGCTAATTAAAGGCACATTTTCATAATTTTCTATAGTGATATTTAATCCTTCTTTTTTAAGATTAGATAGAATTAAATCTCTTTTATAGTTGAGGTGCATAACCATAACTCCTTCTGCCTTTTTTCCAGGAACTGTTTTACCAAAAATAGCGATTCCTATAAAGTGAATATCTTTCTCTGGATCTATTCCCCAATTTTCAATTTTTTTCTTTTCTTTTGAGGTTAGTTTTTTAAAAAATTCAGCATGAGAAATCTTTTCAATATTTAAGAAAATAATGCCAGTTGATTCCTTAGGAAGTATTCTTAATATCTCCTCTCTTCCCTCTTTTACTACTTTTTTACAATAGGTGGAAAAAATTAAAATCAGGCAAACAGTAAAAATTGTGAATATTTTTCTTTTCATAAAATCCTCCTTTATTTAAATTTTTATTTGCTATTTTTAAAAATAGCTTTTTATCTATTTTTGCTTTTTTTCTCCTTATCTTTAATATTTTCTTTGCGTTCCCAAGGTTTCCATTCTATTCCTAATACATACTTTTGCATCCATTTAATTTCTTCGATATCTCTTGTTCTTTGATGTCTGGGCTCTCGAAACCCATGAGCTTCCCGGGGAAATCTTATATACCTCACAGTCTTTCCCATATCTTTCAAAGCAGTAAATAATAACATACTTTGATGCTCGGTACAGGTTCTATCTTTTTCACCATGCATGATTAATGTTGGAGTATTTATGTTTTTTACATATGTAAAAGCTGATTTCTTTTTGTAACCCTCTGGATTGTCCCATGGTGTTCCACCAATATACCATAGTCGAATATCATAATTAAATCCAGCTCCATACTCTGATGTCCAAAGAGATACTAAAGCACCAAGTGAAGCAGCTTTAAAACGATTGGTCTGGGTAATGGTCCAAGCACCTAATATACCTCCATAACTCCACCCTCGAACTCCTATTTTTTCTGAATCCACATATCCTTTTTTTATTACATAATCAACTCCAGTCATCAAATCCCAATAATCTCCTCCTCCAATATCATACATGTTGCCTCTTAAAAATTTGTCACCATAACCGCTACTTCCTCTTACATTAGGACAAAGAGAAGCATACCCCAAACCTGCCCACATATGATATCTATATGAGAAACTATTGGTAAATACACCAGGAGGTCCTCCATGAATATGCAAAATAAGAGGGAATTTTTTACCTTCTTTGTAATCCGAAGGGAGATAAAGAATTCCTTCAATTTCAAGTCCATCCCTGCTTTTCCATTTAATTATTTTTGTTTTTGCAAGGAGTATTTCCTTTTCAATCCATGGATTTACATTTGTTAATCTAATTGGTTTAAATTTTTCCGTAGAAGAAACATATAAATCTGGAGGTGTATTAAAATCAGAAAATATATAAACCATTTTTTTACAATCTTTAGAAAAAGAACTATTATATAGACTCCCCTTAACATGAGTTAGTTGAGTAACCTCGCCAGTAGAAACATTTATTTTATATAAATTAGAATTAGTTCTTTCCAATCCTGTAAAAAGAATATATTTACTATTAGGAGTCCAAACATAATTTCTTATTCGGCCATTAAATTTACCAGAAATCATTCGATATTCTTTTGTTTCAGGATTCATTATCCATATTTTACTTTGTCTTAATTCCCATTTTTTATTATCTGGTGCAATATACGCAAAAATTTTTCCATTTGGAGCCCATTGCAAATTCCTTTCAGGTGCTTTATTCTCTGTTAAGCGAATTTTTTTCTTCTTTTCCAAATCAAATAAATATATCTCAGATAAATATTCCTGATTTCTTCTATTTTCATATCTTGCCTTAAAAATAATACATTTACCATCAGGAGAAATATCAAAATCTCTTATTATAATTTCTTCTTTTGTAATCTGTACTTCTTTTTTACTCTTTAAATCAACCATCCATAAATTCTGCCATCTTCCTTCAACCTGTCCATTTGGACCCTCGTCAATGAATAGAGCGTCATACCCTGCCTTATATTTCTTTTCCTCTTCTTCAGTTCTCGCATCAGGAGCTAAAAAGAAAATTTTTTTAGAGTCAGGAGACCATTTAAAAGAACTAATACTTGTCTTATGTTTTGTTAATTGAATAGCTTCACCACCTGAAGTGCGCATAATAAAAATCTGTTGTTTCTTATCTATGGTTCTTAAAAATGCAAGATATTTGCCATCTGAGGAGAAACGAAAAGAATTTCCACCAGTTTCTCCTATATATTGAAATTCTTCTCCTCCTTCTGCAGGAATCATATAATATGTTATTTTTCTTTTATTTTTGGACCAGTTAAGTTCAGATTTGGAAAATAAAACCCATTTCCCATCAGGTGACATTACTGGATTCCCTACCCTTACCATATTTAATCCATCATCAACTGTCATGGGACGGCGCTTTTCCGTGCTATATATTCCTGGAGCTATAAAAATTAAAAGAAAACTAATTAATAAAAGTCTTTTACAATTAATTTTTTTCATTTCTAAAAGCCCCTTTCTTAGGAAGGTTTTTTATATTTTCACCTCAAAATGAAATTAAAAATTTAAAATTATAGCAAAAACTACAACTTAGAATTAAAAACTAAATATTTTAAGCAAAAATTATAAGACAGAAGTTTTGAGTTTTTAGTTGTAGTTTTACGCTTTTAATTTTTACTTTTTTGTTTTTTGAGCTTTCATAAATGTTATTTCTGCACTTAACCTTTAAGATAGTATTAAAAGTCATTTTAAACCATAATAATCAATTCTTAGATTATTTTTCAATAAGTTCTTTAAATTCTTTTTCTGAAATAATTTTAACTCCAAGTTTCTTTGCTTTATCCAATTTGGAACCAGGATCTTCTCCCACAACAAGATAATCAGTCTCTTTACTTATACTTGAACTTGCAATTCCTCCGAATTCTTCAACTATCTTTTTTGCTTCTTCACGAGAAAATGATTCTAATTTTCCAGTAAAAACAAATTTTAATCCAGCAAATTTAGGAGGCTTTTCTCTTTTTATTTCTTTAAATTTAATTCCTGCTTTTAACAATCCTTCGATTACCTTTTTATTTCCTTCTTGCCTAAAAAATCTTACAATGGATCGAGCACTTTCTGGGCCAATCTCCTTTATTTCCATCAATTCCTCTTCAGATGCAGAACCTAATTTTTCAAGAGATTGGTAATGCTGAACAAGAACTCGAGCTAAATGTTCTCCAACGAGAGGTATACCTAAAGCATATATAAATCGTGCCAATTCAATTTCTTTGCTCTTTTCAATTGAGTCTAAAAGATTTTGAGCTGATTTATCGCCCATTCCTTCCAATCTTGCTATTTCCTCTTTTTTAAGATGATATAAGTCAACTGGACTTTGAATTATTCCTTCTTCCACAAATTTATCAACCAATTTCTTACCTAATCCATCAATATTCATTGCTCCTTTAGATGCAAAATGACGAAGGGATTCCTTAAGCTGTGCAGAGCAGGAAAGTCCTCCAGTACAACGGTAATAAGCCCCTTCTCTGACTACTTCAGCTCCACAGATTGGACATTTATTAGGAAGATGATATTTTCCCTTTCTCTTTTCCCCTTCAACATGCACCCTTGCTTTTATTTCTGGAATAACATCACCTGCCCTAATTACAACCACTTTGTCACCTATTCTAATATCCTTTCTATCTATTTCATCCTGATTGTGAAGGGTGGCTCTTGTAACTGTGACCCCTCCTATTTTTACAGGTTCCAAAATTGCCACAGGTGTAAGAATTCCTGTTCTTCCTACCTGAGCTATTATGTCTTTAATTCTCGTAACCTCTTCCTTTGGTCTAAATTTGTATGCTACAGCCCATCGAGGACTCCTTGTCTTAATTCCAAGATGGGACTGATATTCAAATTGATTTACCTTTACTACAATTCCATCAATTTCAAAATCAAGAGTTTCTCTTTTGGCTTCCATGACATGGTGATACTCATACAATTCTTCAATATTTCTACATTTTTTAATATCAGAACTTACCTTTAATCCCCATTCTGGAAGGGTATTAAGAACCTCCCATTGAGAGTGAAGTTTTATACCCTCTACTGCTAAAATATCATAGAAAAAAATATCTAATTTTCTTTCTGCTGTAATTCTCGGATCAAGTTGTCTAAGGGAACCAGATGCAGCATTTCTTGGATTTGCAAAAGGAGGCTCTCCTTTTTTTATCATTTCCTCATTTAGTTTCTCAAAATCCTTAATTTTCATAACCACTTCAGCTCTAACTGCAAGTAGTTCAGGTATTTTTACTTTTCCTTCTCTTAGTTTTAAAGGTACAGGTCTAACAGTCTTAAGATTATCAGTAACATCCTCTCCCACCTGTCCATCTCCTCTTGTTGAACCTCTTACAAAAATTCCTTTCTCATAAACCAATTCTACAGATAAACCATCAAATTTTGGTTCCACTATATACTCAACATCTTCAATTCCTAATTCTCTTTTAACTCGACGATCAAAATCTTCAACCTCTTTCTCATCAAGACAACTATCTAAACTCAACATTGGAGCTAAATGGGTAATTTTTCCAAATTCCTCTTTTGGAGGAGCTCCTACTTTTTGAGTTGGTGAATCAGGAGTGATTAAATCTGGGAATTGACTTTCAAGTGAGATTAATTCAGCCATAAGGCGATCGTATTCTGCATCCGATATTTCGGGTCTATTTAAAACATAATACAAATGATTATGATGATTAATTTCTTTTCGAAGCTCTTCAATTTTTTTTCTTGCCTCTTCCTTTGTCATTTTATACCTCCAAAGAGGTATATCTATTTTAAATTTTATCTAATTCTACTTTAATCTCGAGACATTGCATAAAATCTCGCCTTGCAATTATTCCTACTAATTTCCCTTGATCCAATACTGGTAATCTTCCCACTTTGTATTTTGACATTATAGAAAGAGCACGAATAGCATCTTCTTCAGGTGCAACAATTAACTTTTCTATATTTGTTTTCATAATTTCAGAAACTTTTGTCATTTTCCACTTTTCTCGTGGGACTTTTTTTACATCCTGAATAGTAACCATTCCAACCAGCTTTCCTTCATCCACAACAGGAAAACCGTGATAAAAGCATTTAAAAAAATGATCATTAACTAAATCTTCTACAGAAATTCGAGAAGAAACTGATTTTACATCCGTTGACATCACTTTAGAGACAGGGATTCCTTCTAATAATTGACGTGCAATAAGCTGTTGATAACTCATTCGTGCAGCATTCATTAGGAAAAAACCAATAAAAATAAACCATAAACCACTTATAAAATTTCCAAAAAAAGTACTCAGAAGTCCAAAGAAAATAAGAATTCCTCCAAAAGCAGAACCAACATTGCTCGCAATGCGAGTAGCTTCTCTTAAATTCCCCTTAATATACCAAAGCACTGCCCTTAAAATTCTTCCTCCATCGAGAGGAAAACCTGGAAGAATATTAAAACCTATTAGAATAAAATTTATAATAGCAAGATATTTAAAAACACCTGAGAAAGCAGGATTTGGATAATATATTTTTGTTATATAAAATAAAAGAAGAAAGAAAATCCCCAATATGAAACTTGCTACAAGACCTGCAATGGCTATTGTAAATTCCTGTCTTGGATTTCGAGGCTCCTCGGTCATTTCAGCAGCTCCACCAAATATGAAAAGAGTTATTCCATGCATTGGAATATTATATTTAAGCACAATATAAGAATGACTTAACTCGTGGATAAGAATAGAGGCAAAGAGCAAAAGAGCTGAAATTATTCCCATAAGCCAATACGTACTTTTTTCTAATCCAGGATAATCTGCAGGAAAATATCCAACAGCTAATGTCCAAGACACAAGAAGAAAAACAAGAATCCAGCTTGCATTTATTTTTATTGGAATCCCTAAGATTTTTGCGATCTTTATATTTCTACCATTCATAATTTATCCTGATTAATTCAGGAGTTTGATTGTTTATCAATTTTCATATCACATCTTTATTTTGAGGTCAAATAATAATTTACCCGCCTTTCAAATTATAATAATAAAATTCTAATTACTCAAAAAATCTTTATAAATTTTAAAGTTGAGTAAGTTTCTGTAATCTATCCCAATCTTCATCTATACTTTTCTGAATTTCATCTATCATCCATTTATTTTCTTCTTTAAAGAGATGTCGAAATCTACCTTGACTCTCAAGCCATTTAATTACTGGTAATTTCTCCTTGGGAAAATAATTGATTTTATATTTTCCATTTTCAACTTCATAAAGAGGCCAAACACAAGTATCAGCTGCAAGACTTGCTATTCTTATTCCCTCGGATTCATCATATTTCCATTCAGTTGGACAGGGTGTCAAAACATTCAAAAAAGCAGGTCCATCAACTTCAAAAGCCTTTTTTGCCTTATTATATAAATCCATCCAACGATGCGGGCTTGCCTGAGCAGTATAAGGTATTCCATGTGCAGCCATTATCTGTGTCAAATCTTTTCTTTTCTGCATTTTCCCTGGAATTTTAGAACCTGCAGGAGATGTAGTAGCTGAGGCACCCAATGGAGTTGCAGCTGATCGTTGACCTCCTGTATTTGCATAAACATTATTATCGTAACAGAGATAAACAATATTATGGCCCCTTTCCATTGCTCCTGAAAGAGCCTGTAATCCAATATCGTATGTTCCTCCATCTCCTCCTATACCAAGAAATTTAATCTTTTTATCTTTTGGTATTTTTCCTTTTCTTATTAGTGCCTTATACATAGCTTCTATGCCAGCTATTGTTGAGGCTGCATTCTCAAAGGCAGAATGAATCCATGTAGTTTTCCAGGAGGTCCAAGGAAATCTCGAAGTACATACTTCAAGACAACCTGTAGCATTTGCTATTATTACAGGGTCATTGGTTGCCCTCAAAACTATTTTTAAAATAATTGGAATTCCACAGCCAAGGCATAAACCATGGCCTGAAACTAATTTATCTTCAATGGAAGCTAACTCTCTTAATCTAACCATTTTTTCCTCCCTAATAAAGCTTATTATCAATCATCTGAAAATTATTCTCTTAAATTAATGTACCCATAATATTGCTCCACTTTTCCTGTATGAACAATCCTCTCCAGTTCTGCATAAACTTCATGAAAATGCTGGGGAGTAATATCTCTTCCACCTAATCCATAAATATAATTTATTATCTTTGGTCTTTTAGGATAATCGAAAAGAGCTGATCTTGTTTCAATAAAAAGAGGTGCTCCTTGAGCGCCAGGACTTGTAGCTCTGTCCAATACTGCTACTGCTTTTACTTTAGCTAAACTTTCTGCTAATTTTTGAGCAGGAAAGGGGCGAAATACACGCAACTTAATTAGACCAACTTTTTTGCCTTTTTCTCTTAATTCATCAACTGTCTCTTTTGCAGTCCCTGCTGCTGAACTCATTAATAAAATAGCAACTTCTGCATCTTCCATTTTATACTCCTCAAAAAAGCCATATGCACGACCAAATCTCTTACCAAATTCTTTTCCCACTTCTTCAATCACTTTAGGCGCATTTTCGATTCCTTCTAATTGGCTTCTTTTATGCTCAAAATAAAAATCTGTAAAATCTATCGGCCCTGCAGTTATTGGAGTTTCAGTATCAAGTAAAGGATATATTGGGAAGTATTCTCCAACAAATTCTTTAACTTCTTCATCATCTTCAATTCGCATGGTTTCAAGCGAATGACTAATTATAAAACCATCAAAAGTGACCATAACAGGTGTTCTGACGTCAGGATGCTCAGCTATTTTAAAGGCTTGAATGAAATTGTCATAGGCTTCCTGAGCATTCTCTGAATAGATTTGAATCCAGCCCGAATCTCTTGCTCCCATGGTATCACTATGATCACCATGAATATTTATAGGAGCGCTTAATGAACGATTTACTATTGCAGCTACAATTGGTAATCTGAGACCTGCAGCAATATATAACATCTCCCACATTAAAGCTAATCCCTGGGAGGCAGTTGCTGTTGTCACTCTTCCACCAGCAGCAGCTGCTCCTATACATACGCTCATGGCACTATGTTCACTTTCTGGACAAACGAACTCTGAATCAATTACTCCATCTGCAACATATTGAGCTACAGCCTCCACAATAGAAGTAGAAGGTGTAATAGGATAAGCAGCTACAACATCAGGATTAATTTGCCTTATTGCCTCAGCAATTGCCAAATTACCATTTAAAGTAACAATTTTACTACTCATTTTTACCTCCTTTCAGCTAAATGTAAGTTCTTCTTTAACCATTTCAATAGACTTTGGTTTTGAAGGACATTCAACCTCGCATATACCGCATCCTTTACAATAATTATAGTCAATGTCCACCATTTTGCCATCTTTGACAATGATTGCAGAATCAGGGCAATAAACCCAGCAAAAAAGACAATGAATACAATTTTCCTTTTTAAAAATAGGCTTTTTACCAGAACGCCAGGTTCCTGTAAAATTGTTTAATGAATTTCCAGCATCAAGGTTTATTGTCCCAATTGGTAATTCCTGCCAAGTTGCTTCCTTTAACTCTTTAAGAGTTTTTGCTTTTTTCATTCTCCTTTCACCTCCTTATAAGCTCTATCAATTGTTCTTAAATTTCCTTCTACAATTTCTGGTCTCAGCTTCTTGCTTAATGATTTTTCAATTCTTTCTTTAAATTTCTCCTTTGGCAAAAGAGAAGTAACTTTCACCAAAGCAGCCAGTAATGGAACATTCGGAATAGGACGACCAAATTCCTCATTGGCTATTGTATAAGCATCAAGAGCATAAACCTTTCTTGGATAAAGATTGAGTTTTTCCTTAATAAAATTAGGATCAATAGAAGTATTAACAATAATTATTGCATCATTATTTGTTCCAGCTTTAATGTCTACCAAACCTAATAATGTCGGGTCAGCAACCACGACAATATCTGGATTGGTAACTTGGCTATGGAGTCTAATTGGTCTATCACTAACTCGAGTAAATGCAAGAATTGGAGCTCCTCTCTTCTCTGCTCCAAATTCAGGAAAAGCTTGAACATATTTCCCCTCAGGAGCTAAAATATCTCCAAGTATCACTGCTGCAGTAACAATTCCCTGTCCTCCTCTTCCGTGCCATCTTATTTCTAACATATTTTTCATAATACTTCACCTCCATTCATTTTGAAATTTAAAATTTGAAATTCGAAATTGCATTCATTAATTTATTATTAATTTTCAATTTCTATTTTCCATGTTTAAGTTCATATCTTCCTTCTAATGCTCTCGCAATGGTTACTTGATCTGCAAAATCAATATCTGAACCTACTGGTAATCCAACTGCAATTCGAGTTAGCTTCATTCCAAAATCTTTCAATAAGTCTATTAAATAAGAGGCAGTTGCTTCACCATCAACTGTTGGATTAGTAGCAATTATAATTTCTTTAAAATTTTCTTCTTTTACTCTCTTTATTAGACTTTCTATCCTTAAATTTTCCGGACCTATTCCCTTAAGAGGTGAAATTGCTCCTAATAAGACATGATATTTACCCTTATACACTCCTGTCCTTTCTATTGCAGAAACATTATAAGGCTCCTCTACTATCATTAGAGTCTGTGTATCTCTTGAATTATCCAAACATATCAAACAAGGATCTGTATGTGTAATATTGCTACATACCGAACAATAGAAGATTTTTTCTTTAACTTCTATTATTGACTTAGCTAACTTCTCCGCTTCTTCCTTTGGAATTCGAATAAGATAAAAAGCTATTCTTTGAGCAGTTTTTGCTCCTATTGTTGGAATTTTCTTTAATTCCTCGATTAGCTTTGCAATAGGTTGTGCATATTCAAACATCCGTTAACCCCGGAATTTTTAATCCTAAACCCCCAAATTTTTCAGACATTACCTGGTCAACTTTTGCTCCAGCATCATTAAAAGCAGCTATTATTAAATCCTGAAGCATCTCAATATCTCCTGACTTAATTATTTCAGGTTCAATTTTAATTGAAATTAAATTTTTCATGCCATCGAGCACTACTATAACCATTCCTCCACCACTTGTACCTTCTACTCTCATTTCTGAAAGTTCTTTTTTAATTTTCTCCTGCATCTCTTGTGCTTTTTTCAACATATCTTTAAAATTAAATAAACCTTTCATTCTTCATTTCCTTTATCAATAAAATTTAAAATTAGAAATTGGAATTTCCAATTTCTAATTTTCATTCTTCTTACTTTTTAAATGGTTCAATTGAAATAATCTCAGCTTTAAATAAGTCCATAAAATATTTAACAGTAGAATCATTTAAAGCCAATTCATATTCTTTCTCTTTAATCTCTTTTTTCTCAGGAATTTTTTCCTTATCTTTCGGGTATTCAATAACTTCAATTTTTACCTTTTTATTCATGATTTTATAAGCTATCTTTTCTAATATTTCAATCTCTTTTTTAGTTTTATCCAGAAATAGAACTTTACTTGGAGAGAAACCAATTTTTATCTTATTATCTTTTAATTCGAAAAAATTATTCTGAGATATTATAGCTGCAAGCGAAGCTTTTTCTAATTGTAACTCATTTAAAAATTTTTTATAGAACTCATCACTTTTAAGAGAAATTTCTTTTTCCTCTGGCGGATGGAAAACTTCCTTTTCCTCCAGCGCATGATTTCTTTCTGGAATAGATTTAATACTTTCTTTTTCTTTAATTGGAAAAAAAGAAATATCTTTTTTAAACTTCTCAAGCTCTTCAATTATATTACTTAATGGGACAAGTTTCCTTAAATGAACAAGCTTCAAAAGCATTGTTTCCAAATAAATGCGAGGGTGAGAGGAATGTTTGAGTCCTATTTCATACTGTTGGAGTAGAGACAAATAACGGAATATATCATCTTCTCTAATCTTACCAGCCAATTTTCTCATTTTTTCGACATCCTCCTTGCTCATTTCCAATAACTCTTCAGGATTAGGAACAGTCTTTATCACGAGTAAATTCCTCAGGAATTCTATCAATTCTCTGTGAAAATATCTTAAATCATATCCATAATTTATAATTTGATCTACTAAAGGAAAGATCTTAGGAGGATTTTCTTCAATTATTGCTTCAAAAATAGATACCAATATTTCTCTATCCATTAATCCCAAAATTTCTTTTATATCTTCATCTTTAACCTCTTCGCCTGAAAAAGCCACAACTTGATCGAGCAAGCTCTGTGCATCTCTTAAACTCCCTTCTGCCTTTTGAGTAATTAAATTAATACCAAAGGAAGAAATCTTAATTTTCTCCTGCTTTACAATATAATTTAGATGATTAATTATTTCCTGATTGGATATTCTTCTAAACTCAAAATGCTGACATCTTGAGAGTATAGTAGCAGGGACTTTATGAAATTCCGTAGTGGCAAAAATAAAAATAGTATGAGGAGGTGGTTCCTCTAAAGTTTTTAAAAGGGCATTAAAAGCCTCATTTGTTAACATATGAACTTCATCAATAATAACCACCCTGTATCTACTTTGAATTGGCCTATATCGAATACCCTCTCTTAAACTTCTCACTTCATCTATACCTCTATTGGATGCACCATCTATTTCTAATACATCCACTGCCCGATCCTCATTTATGGACACACAGAATTGACATTTATTACATGGATTTGGGGTTGGCCCAGATTCACAATTTAAAGCTTTTGCCAAAATCCGTGCAACAGTGGTCTTCCCTACCCCCCTCATTCCAGAAAATAAGTAAGCATGACCAATACGATTCTGAATAATAGCATTTTTTAAAGTTTGGACTATTGGTTTTTGGCCAATTACTTGATCAAAGGTGAGAGGCCTATACTTTCTTGCAAAAACTAAATAAGGTTTCATTTTCTATTATAAGGCTTAGGATAAGTTGAGCACCTATTGGAACCTACTTACCGCTGCTACCTTCCGGTCCTGACGGAGTTCATAGGCCCAATACCGCCCACTTCCTAAGCCTACTTTTTGCATTTTAGAGACAATATTAACATATTTTTCTATTAAAATAAAACTTATTTTTACAAAAACTATTTTGCAAA
>Ga0209426_1000927_pt1 | contig 22484 bp, 23 predicted proteins | sample Deesub1362B_J571_FD_187697 | JGI IMG/M metagenome (GOLD analysis project Ga0209426, IMG submission 187697) | Deep oceanic, basalt-hosted subsurface ecosystem from Juan de Fuca Ridge flank, Pacific Ocean, CORK Borehole 1362B_J2.571 (SPAdes)... ...
GACCTGATGTCGTGGCGGATGAAGTCCTCGCCGAGGGGCGTAACCACGTATATCTTCTTTCTCCTGTCTTTCAGCGATACCTCCGATTTTAGGAGCTTCATGAACTCGAAGTCCTTTATGTGCTTCGCAAGATTTTTCTGGGAGATGCGGACGTACCTTGCAATATCTGCGAAGTCCGTCCCTTTTATGATGCGGATGTAGAGAGAAATCTTCCTCTTATGGGTGTTCTTCTTACGTTCCCCGATTACTCCCTAATTTATTTTGTTAGATCAGATTTCAACCAGATTTGTTACCCATAATCTAAATTAACAACATCAAATTTTTAAATTCAAGAAATTAAGTTCTAAGTATGGGAAAAAACGAGACCCAAATTGGCAGTGTAAAAAAAGCCATGGAAATTTTATTCCTTTTCACCGAGAAACACGAAATGAGTCTTACAGAAATCACGGAAAGGCTAAAAATCGGAAAAAGTTCTGCCTATAAATATCTGAATACTCTTGAACACCTCAGACTGGTTGAGAGAGACCCAACCACAAAGAAGTACAGACTTGGAATTAAAATTCTGGAATTGAGTGGAGTGATCTTGGAGAATCTGGAGTTGAGAAAGGTTGCCAGACCGTATTTAGAAGAGCTTGCCAGAATTTGTAATGAGACGGTCCACTTGATGGTCGAAAGGGATGGAGAGGGAGTATACATCGAGAAGATTGACAGTCCAAGGGCTATTCGGATGTATTCTCAGATCGGAAAGAGACTGCCTCTGCATACAGGGGCAGTTGGTAAAGCGCTCCTCGCCCATTTGCCGGAGGAAAAAGTCAATGAGATAATAAGTAAGCCGCTAATCAGATTCACGGAAAACACAATTACTGATCCCAAGAAATTGAAGGAAGAACTGAGAAGGATACGTGAAAGGGGTTATGCATTAGATAATGAAGAGGTGGAGATTGGTCTCAAATGTGTGGGTGCACCTATCAGAGACCATACTGGAAAAGTTATTGCATCAATCAGCATTTCTGGGCCATCCACCAGATTTACTGATGAAAAAATCCAAGAATATACAGACTTGGTGAGAGAATACGCTATGAAGATCTCCAAAGCGCTTGGATACAAACCCCGTGATGAAAGGTTAGAGAGAATACCTAAAACAGTAGGTCCATATTGCTAAAGTTGGGATTTATAACTAGCTTTTTAATTGAATATAATTTATAATTTTAGTCATCTGTCTTTTAACATTTAGACGTCTTCTTATTGTTCACTATTAGGAAACCACAATTACTTATGGTAAATTTTAAATATGTGTGTTTTAACATTAAGAATCGAGGTGTCTCTATGGTGGACTTGGTGGAATTGGATTTTGAAAAATATAGAGACATTATAGAAGAGTACAAAAGAAAAAGACGCCTAATGAGTGCTGGTGTGATTGCACTGATCTTACTGTACCTGCCCCTAGCTTCGTTTGTTTCGACAAAAATAGAGCCAATGATATTCGGGTGGCCATTTTACGCCTTTTACAGTATAATATTGGTACCATTGATCACTCTAGCATACTTCCTTTTCTTGGGATACTACGAAGTAAAATTGGACAGAGAGATAGCAGAGAAAATGAAGGGTGGGGTGAGATAAAATGGCGTTCGACCCCACTGTTTCAATTGCGGTCATAGCGATTTACTTATTGATAACACTTGGAGTTGGGCTATTGGCATGGAGAAGGTATCCACCCGTATCCTTTGAAGATTTTGTGCTTGCAAAAAGAAAAATACACTGGTTCACTGGATTCTGGTCTGCAGCGGCAGCACAATTCAGCGCCTTATCTTTCATGGGATTCATAGCCTTTTACTACAAATTCGGTGTTGCAGGATATGTCGCCATTTTGGGGATGTACCTCTTCTTAACATGCAGCATGTACTATTTCATAGCTGACAAGGCTTGGAAACTGGGGAAGAGATTCGGTCACATCACTCCAGCTGATGTCCTTGGAGAATACTTTTCAAGCAAATATTACAGGTATCTTGTCGGCATTGCATTGATTCTGGCTTTAGTCCCGTATCTTCAGGTTCAGTATGCAGGAGTGGGTATTCTTTTGGATATTGCTACAGGAGGGTTAGTACCATTCTGGCTTGGTGGATTGATCCTTTACATCATCATGCTTGCATACACTTGGGCCGGAGGAATGAGATCAGTAGTCTGGACTGACACTATTCAGGGAATTATAATGCTCGGTGCAATGCTTTTCGGTGGGTTCACATTGGTCTTCTTAATTCAGGGTGGAATCGGTGCTGCGTATAACCACATACTGGAAAAAATAGGTCCGGAGTTCTTTACAATTCCAGACAGAACCGGAGTCTGGAAATGGGACTACCTTTTAGCCTGGGCGATACCGGTTGGACTCGGATGGATACTTCATCCACACATGTGGGCCAGGCTGTATTACTTCGAGAGGGGGCATGTAGTTAAATACTATCCATTTGTAGCCGGATTTATAGAATACTTGCTTCAAACAGGCGGTTGGATAGTCGTACTTGCAGGTGTGCTGATTCTGCCCAACGTATCTCCAGATCAGTACCTTCTCATGACTTACAGAATGTACTTCCCTACTGTCCTTTTCGGGCTGATTGCTGCAGCAGGCCTAGCAGCGATGATGTCCAGTGCAGCAGCACAAAATCATGCAGTTGGAATGGTTGTTACACGAGACATTATTCACACTGCTGAAGCAAATGTATCTGACAGAACAGAGGTGTTGATAACCAGAATAGCCATTGCTGTAGTCGGTTTCATCGCATATCTAACTGCTGTGTTTGGATACAGCCTTCTATTGACGAGTGGCGCTGCAGCGGCATCCTTGGCAACAGCATCGATACTGCCTCAGATAGCAACGGCAATGTACGGCGTTTCCAGAATTGGACCGGTGAAGCTTACTAAAGAAGGAGCCATTGGAGGAAGTTTTGCCGGTCTAATTATCACATTGGTGCTATTCCTGTCTCCTACACTTAGCAAGTCAATTGGCCTGTATCCCGGGATATGGGGACTTGCCGCCAATATCGCAGCATTCATTGTAGTCAGCGCGTTCACTAAGACCGCTGTTGATGAACTAAAGGCAATAGAGTGGAAACGAACAACTGAGATACCCATAACCATATTTGAAGAGAGGGAAAAGTAATACTATATTTCTAATTTTTTAAAAAATATTTTGATTTAAATATAGATATTAACTTAGTCGAAATCCTTAAATACATCAAACAAGGATATTATGAATAAGAAACCTGGTTTCCCAATAGTAAAGAAGGTGGTATTGTGGGAAAAATTGGTGTAGCTATAGTGGGCCCGGGAAATATTGGCACAGACCTGATGTTCAAGATTCTAAAAAGGAGCAAATACATGTATATTCGAAGAGTAATTGGAATATTTCCACCATCTCAATCGGAGGGTCTTCGAATAGCTCAACAAAAGGGTATCGACATAGCTTGGAACGGCGTAGAGGGCTTAGAGGAAATTGCAGATGAAGTGGATATCGTTTTTGAGGCCACAACAGCCAAAGCTCATTTGCAGAATGCCCCAGTCTACAAAAAATTAGGGCTAATTGCAATAGACCTCACACCCGCAGCAGTTGGACCTTACGTTATTCCCGCCGTAAATATTGAGGAACATTTAGACAAGGACAATGTGAACATGGTTACCTGCGGGGGGCAGGCCACGGTACCGATAGTTTATGCAGTTAACAAGGTATCCAGAGTTGAATATGCGGAAATTGTATCAAGCATCGCCAGTAAGAGCGCCGGTCCTGGGACCAGAAAAAACATCGACGAGTTCACCCAAACCACTGCAAAGGCATTGGAGAAAGTTGGGGGGGCTAAAAGAGGAAAAGCCATCATAATTCTCAATCCTGCTGAACCGCCAATAATCATGCAAAATACCATACATTGTATAGTGGAAGATATCAGCAAAAAAGAAGAGATACTGCAATCAATACATGATATGGTCAAAACAATACAGCAATATGTTCCCGGATATGCTCTTAAGATTCCTCCTGTAGTTTTTGAGGATGAAAATCGAGTAACGGTCATTATACGGGTTATTGGAGAAGGAGACTATCTGCCTACCTACGCAGGAAACTTAGACATCATGACTGCTGCCGCAGCGGCAACAGGTGAAAAATTCGCTGAAAAAATTCTGAAGGAAAAGCCAGAACGTGAAGTTTTACCTAAATCAGGGTGATTCAAATGTGTGGTGGAGGAAAACTCGGAAAAAAGAGAATTAGGATAATTGATACAACGCTCAGGGACGGTATGCATGCTGTTAAACACAAATTTACCGTTGAACAGATGGTGAAAATAGCGGGGGCGTTAGAAGATGCTAAAGTCGAGACAATAGAGGTATCACATGGCGATGGTCTGGGTGGTTCGTCAATCAATTACGGATTTGCTGCAGCATCCGATAAAGAATACTTGGAGGGTGTTGCATCAGTTCTCTCGAAATCCAAATTAGCCGTGCTTCTTTTACCTGGTATAGGCACAGTTGAAGACCTGAAGATCGCTGTGAATGCCGGTACAAAGGTCGCCAGAATTGCCACTCATGTAACAGAGGCTGACATTTCTGAGGAGCACATAGTCTACTGTAAAGAGATGGGCCTTGAAACTATAGGCGTGCTAATGATGACTCACACTGTTGGCCCAGATAAAATCGTTGAGCAGGCTAAGCTTATGGAAAGTTATGGGGCAGATATGGTCTATTTGATGGATTCTGCCGGTGCAATGATTCCCAGAGACGTTGAAGAAAGAATAGTCGCACTGAAAAATGAACTGTCTATACCTATTGGATTTCACGCCCACAATAATCTCGGATTGGCAATCGGGAATTCACTCAGAGCAGCAGATGTTGGTGCTGTGTCATTAGATGGTACTTTGAGGGGTCTGGGTGCTGGAGCTGGAAATGCGCAGGAAGAAGTGCTGGTTGCTGTTTTAGATAAGGCTGGCTACGAAACGGGGGTGGATTTGTACAGAATAATGGACGCTGCTGAGCTTCTGGACTCAATAGTTCCGCAACTGCCCAAAATCGACAATACGTCCCTCTTACTCGGTTATGCAGGAGTTTACTCCAGCTTCCTTCTACACACTTATAGGGCTGCCGAGAAATTCAAGCTGGATCCGAGAGACATAATAATCGAATTAGGCAGGAGAAAGGCGGTTGGTGGCCAAGAGGACTGGATAATTGAGGTTGCTGCCGAAATGGCAGCAAAAAAATCCCCTAGGGGGAATGTTGCATGAGAGTTGTGAATATGTACGCAGAAGTTGACCCCGAGAAGTGTACGGGGTGTAGAGTTTGTGAGAAAGTGTGCCCCACCATATCAATAAAAGTAGTGGGTGAGAAGAAGGAGAAGCTTGCAGTTGTTGATTTGAATACATGTGTTGGCTGTGGTGCCTGTGTAGAAAGATGTCAGTTCGAAGCAGTTGTGCTGAAAACTCTGGATGAATCCAGAATTATAAGCGTCAATCCACATTCAGTGGATGAAGAGAAAGTTTCTGAACTCTGCATTAAAGCAAGGTTGCATCCAGAACAGATAATATGCTACTGCACAGGAACAAGAGCTGAGGAGGTGGCAGCGGCAATTCTGATGGGAGCATCATCTCCTGAAGAAATTTCAAGAATGACCGGTGTTAGAACAGGCTGCAAAGTAGAATGTATACAGCCCATTCTCAGACTCTTGAAGGCTGCCGGGATAGAACCCAAGCCAATAGAGGGTGGGTGGCAGTGGTATGGTATCACACCTACTATATGGGACATTCCAGAAGACGTGATAAAAAAGTACTCAGCCAGAGGATTTTATTTTGAGGAGGATAGAGCCTTGTTCAAGAAGCTTTTGGATACTGTAAAAGCTGGAGGTGAATGAAATGATTACAAGAAATATCAAGTTTAATCAGCCTGTGAAGCCCCTCCCACCCAAGCCATCAAGATATGGGCCTGATCCAGAGTATATCAAAACTAGGGGTTGTGACCTGGAAAATATCGTTTCGGTAAATGTGAGGGAGTTGTTTCCAGATATACCGGAGAACATCTATCCGAGCGAAAAGGGCATCAAAGCCGTACGGGATGCAACTGTAGCAGCACTTGAAAAAGTAGATATGAGCATGATCAAGCCCGGAGATTCCGTAAATGTACTTGGCTCCCATCACGGATTCACAATACTCGGAGGAGAACCGTATGCAGAAATGCTAAAGACGATCAAGGACGTCATCATGGAAAAGACCGGCACAGAAAACATCCGCCTCAGGGTAGGTGTCGGACTGAGATTCAGGGAGTCTGACGAGTACATAAAGAGATTTGGTTTGGACGAGTATTTCAATAAAAGGGCAATAGGTGTGGCACCAATTGATGAAGGAATTCCAATAGAGACGGAGATCGGAACGCTATATGGCATAAAGAGATGTTACGATGCTGACTGGATAGTGCACGCACATAACAGTGATGTGAGGGAGATTCATTTCCACAGACATGTTGACAGGGCCGTTAAACCGTTTGGCATGTCTTATGCCAGAATCGAAACGAGGTCAACTTATCATCAAAATTTAGGGCCTAGAGGCGCTAATTTCGTAGCTAGAGCCATCTTTAACTCTGAGTTCGTTCAGAAGAAGTGGACTTTTGCGACATTCCTCAAGCCAACACCCGCCGGAATTGCAAGTGTTGATGCGGATAACGACCTTTTCGCTTTAGATGAACGGTTGTCCATTGATAATTTCAGGTATTATGGAAAAATTCTGACCTTACTCAGCCACATCGATGAGTGTATTGCAGTCTTGGACTTCCAGGCGCCAATTCCATATGTTTTCTCGGCTGGAATGATATTCGCCAACTTCTCTGCTGCGAGTATAGATGTATTCGACCTTGATTATCCACTACCCGGTTACACATGGTATACCGAGGCTTTCTATGGTGAAGGTGATAGACCACTGATTCCAGACATTCCACCAGTAAACCCGGCCATCAAAGCAATGGTAATTAATTATGCCTGGGGAGGATATCCGAGCGTCTTCTGGGCTAAAATGATCCCGACGATTGTTGTGGGAGAATGGCAAGCAGAAGTGTTCAGGAGAGACCCGCAAAACGTTGAGTTCATGAAGCATGCAGTGGTGGCAGACGACTTGCCAACAGCAATCGAGTTTGCAATGAAAATAGCTGATACAGATAAGATAATCATTTTCGATGGAGCTCCCGGGGCAATAAATGTAAGCGAATCCCTTGCAGAGGAGCTAGTTGAGAAGGCTCCCGATGTTGATAGAGAAGTTGAGCAAAAGCTTCTTCCGAAGTGGTGCAGACAGAGGGGGATAAAACTTGAGGGATACGCTGGTGCTGAAGCCCATTAAACACCCAATCAACACAACCGATCTGAGAGATCTGATTTTCAGAGACATCTCAAATAAAAGGGTTGAGGCCAAGATCTGGAGCACCCAGAAGGGAGTTGTTGCTGGAATAGGCCGTATGGCTTCAAAAGCCACAGAGCTGGGGTTATCGATAGATGTGAAAGTCAAAGATGGCGATGAGGTGAACTGCGGTGACACGATAGCAACAATAACCGGAACACCCAAGCAAATTTCAATTGCTGAAGACATTCTTATTGGCCTCATATCCAAAACATCCGGAATCGCTACCGCTGCCAGAAAAGCGGTTAAACTGTCTGAAGGGAAGATTCGCATTGTATCTGGAGCTTGGAAAAAGATGCCTTACGAAATAAAAAAAGAGATCAGAGAAGCCATCGAAATAGGGGGTGCAAGCATACGGATCTCAGATCATCCTTTCATTTATTTGGATAAAAACTACATCAGGATGTTTGGAAGCATAAAAAAAGCGCTGGAAGCTGCAAAAATATTTGAAGACAGGATTAAGGTCATCCAGCTCAAAGGAGAAACCGATCTGATCTGGAGAGAGGCTTTAGAGGCAGCGTATAGAGGAGCAGGCATAATTATGGTGGATACAGGAAAAATAGAGGATCTCAAACTTGTGGCAGAAAAATTGGTGGAAGAAGGAATTAGAAACTCAGTAGAGCTGGCGTTCGGAGGATCTGTTAGCTTGGAAGATATACCTAAGTTTCTGACTCTGGATGTGGATATTCTGGATATTGGTAGAGCCATAATTGATGCTCCAATGTTGGACATTAGTTTGGATGTAGCGTAAGGGTGTAGGTGGAAATATGGAGGTAAATCTGCTTGGCAAAACAGAGCTGTGGATCAAAAATATCTTCCTTAATGATGTAGATTTGAGCGAGATTGCAAGAGCCGTTTCTGAAACCCTGAAGCTTGGAAGAGAGGAGGTGCTAGTTACAGATGCAGGCGAGGATTACGTAGTGGTTGATATTCTGAGAAATACATTGGAAGCTGAGAATATATACGGAAAGAAAAAAGAGTTACTGGATAAATTAAAGAACATTCATGGAGTTAAAGTTACCGAAGAAACAACAATCCATTCCGAAGGTGTTCTGGGTTTTATAGAGCTGGATTATGCTGTTGCTCAAGAGGTGTTAACCAAAACAAAGGAGATTGTAGAGAATTTGTTAGAAAAAATATCTAAGAGGTGTATTGTATTCCCTACGGGCGAGGAAGTACGGAGAGGGGTAGTTAAGGACACAAATTCCCCATACATAAGAGATAGGCTGAACAAAGAGGGATTCAGTGTGGATATAGGTTCTGTTCTCCCAGACGATACAGATCTCATTGCGTCAGCCATCATGAATGCCGTAGACAATGGATACGGATTGATTATAACAACCGGTGGTGTGGGAGCTGAGGCTAAAGACCGAACAATCGAGGCCCTGAAAAAGATTGATCCTGATGCTGCAACGCCGTATATCATGAAGTTTCACAGGGGCACCGGCAGGCATGAAAAAGATGGGGTAAAAATAGGGGTGGGGAGCGTTGGGTTATCCTTAATAGTATCCCTTCCCGGACCGAACGATGAGGTAAGGTTGTGTATGGAGACTCTCATTGAAGGATTAAGTAAAGGATTGGATAAGTATGAGTTGGCTGAGGAGATTGTGAGAACCCTCAAAAATAAGTACATTTCTGAGCATGGAGGTATGAATCATGTTGGATGAAAGAATAATTGAAGAGCTGGCCGGAGAATTGATTAAAGCTGAGGAGGAAAGGAAACCGGTCGAACCGATAACCGAAAGATATCCGGAAATAACTACTGACGATGCATACAAAATTCAGCTTAAAGTTGTAAAAATTAAGGAAGAGCGGGGCGAAAAAATAGTCGGTAAGAAAATAGGCCTTACAAGCAAGCAAATGCAGGAATTGCTGGGAGTGTATGAGCCAGACTATGGGCATATAATGGATGTGATGATGCGTTTTGAAGGCGATTTTATTGACACATCAAATCTGATACAGCCAAGAGTTGAAGCGGAAATCGCATTCATTTTGAAAGAAAGTCTTGAAGGCCCAGGAGTTACTGTGGGAGAAGTGCTGAAGGCTACAGAAGGTGTAATGCCAGCTATAGAGGTGATTGACAGTAGAGTGAGAGATTGGAAGATTAAAATACAGGATACAGTTGCAGATAATGCATCAATAGGCCGGGTCATTCTTGGAGGTCGAATTACGCCAGTCGAAAACTTAGACTTGAGATTGATTGGAATGGTGTTTAAGAAGAATGGCAGAATTATTTCAACAAGTGCGGGAGCTGCAGTTCTTGGAAATCCAGCTCAGGCCGTTGCGTGGCTTACCAATAAACTTGCGGAGTATGGTGTAAAACTCAAGGCAGGAGAGATAGTTCTTTCAGGATCGTTAATCTCAGCGGTGGATGTTAAATCCGGTGATTTTATAGAAGCTGAGTTTGACAGGCTGGGGACAGTGTCTGCGTACTTCGGTTGAAATCCTTCAGACAAGCCACCATTTCTTCCGTTTATCTAAAAGTGTCGGAAAGGGTCAGAAGCCTATCTGGTGTTAGGGAGTGTGAATATATGAATCTAAGAATCACGCATACACAGTTAAAAATTCTTCAGGCGCTTGTTGACATATACCTCAAAACATCCAACTATGTCCGAAGTGAAGATATTGGACAAGTTGCTAAAAAAACGCCTAGCACTGTAAGATCCCATCTGCAGCTCCTTAAAACCCTTGGTTTGATTGAAGGGGTACCAGGACCAAAGGGAGGCTATAAACCGACCTTCAAAGCGTACGAATTTCTTTTAAATCATGCACTTTCTGAAAAGGCTGTTAAGATTTTTGTAAATGGTGAGCCTCGCAATTTAGGTGTAGAAAGAATAAAATTGACAGCTCTCAGTAATTCAAGCAGTGAAAAGACGATTCTCACAGTTTATCAGGAAACAGCGCTTTCTGAAGGAGATATAATAGAAATTATTTACTGGAAGCAGTTATTGATCAAAGGAAAAATTCTAAAGACTGTCGGGAGAGAGGTTGTTATTGACGTTGAGAGGCTGCTTGCAATTCCAAATATAGAAGTCGCAATTCTAACGCATCCCTTCGTTTTAATCGAATCGGATATGACCATTAAAGATGCTGCCAATATTCTTTCAAGCCAAAGAATTTACTGTGCAATAGTTACCGAGAGAGGAAGACCCGCGGGAATCTTAACCCTGAAACACATCGCCAAAGCCATTGCTGAGGATGAGTTAACGTGCTCGGTAAAAGAGATATTTGATCCCAGTCTGTCAGTGGTGGACAGCAGTATGACGATATGGGATCTCATTCAAATATTTTCTGGGGAAGACTCTGAAGTTCTTATTGTAGCAGAAAATGGGAAACTTGCCGGAGTTATTTCGGGAAAAGAGGTAATAACTGGCCTCGTCGAAACTGTTCTTCCCACTCTTTTTACCGAGCAACACCAGTAATAATAGTTAAATAATAAGAAATAATATTTACTTTGAGGAAACCAGGTGATGTGGTATGCCTAAGGTGAAAATCCCCTATGAAACGCCAGAAGAGAGGGGAGTGTATCTTGAATTGGAGATACGCGAAGAGAATCTATTGGGTAATTTTGTTCCAAAAGAGCCTGATCCAGTAGACTTGGGCAAAGAAGTGGAGAAAGCCATAGAGAATCCTATCCGTGGCAATAGTTTTTCAGAGTTAATAGGAAAGGGTAAAAAAGTAGTTTTTGTGGTTGAAAACCAGTTTAGAGCAGCTCCAGCAGAGAAAATACTGCCCATCCTTGTTGAACGGGCTCAGGCTGCGGGTTCAGAAGTTTCAGTGGTGATAGCAAACGGTAAGGTACCACCACCATCTCCAGAGGAAATTAAAAAGCGTGTTGGGGCGGAGGTGGTTGAAAAAGGAATTCCAGTTTACTGCAACGACGTAACCAAACCTGAGAATTACGTTTACATAGGCACCACCTCTCACGGAACTCCGGTATGGATTTTAAAAGAGGTTGCAACCGCCGATTCGGTAATAACTATAAGTACAACTCAGGCGACCCTCTGGGGCTATGGAGGCTCCGGAATGGTGATTCCGGGTGTATCAGGAAACGAAACAATTGAAATAAACCATATCATGGCATTGGCTCCCGACTGCAAACCGGGCAACAACGATTGTAAAATGCAGCAGGACAAATATGAGGCTTTGGAGCTTGCAGAAATAGACATGGGTATTAATGTTATCGTAAGCAACAGATCTGAGGTAATATATGTAAATGCAGGTGACCCCGTAGCTTCACATAAAAAGGCAGTGGAATTCTACAACAACATCTATAAGTTTGACATCAGCAACTTGGAAAAAGCAGATGTTGTGATTACAGGAACTTCAGCACCGACAGATCACCTGTTCTTCCATACGTGCTGGGCGATAGTCAATTGCGCTCCAATTGTAAAAGAGGGAGGAACAATAATTCATGCAAGTCCATGTCCCGGGTACGGCTCTTGGCCGGGTTTTGCATTAATGGATCTGATGACAGAATTCATGCCCCCGTCCAGCGAAAATCACGAAAAAGTGTTAAGAGCTTTCTTTAACCGCGAGAGAGAGCTGTGGGCAGGCTGCATTTGGTACCCGTTATATAGAACCATGCTTACTAGAAATGTTAAGGTTATAACTCTGGAAAAGAATATAGATGATGCTAAAGCTGTAGGGATTGCGGCCTATACATCACTGCAAGACGCTTTCAATGACGCCATGAATGAGTATGGTTCAAATGCAAAAGTAGCGGTCGTGCCCTATGGGCGGTACACAGTGTTTTCGGAATAATCAAATGATGCTGAATGGGAACAAAGAGAGAATAAGGATGAAGTACCAGATCATTTTTTATCAATGTCAATTTTTAACTAACTAGGGTTCTTACCAACGTAATTCTCAGCCAACCTCTGCAACACCTTCTTTTCTTTAAATCTCAAAGCAACAACCACACCTACCAAAGGGACATTCATAGCAGAAATCTCCTAAATCGAACAATACTGTTAACTTGAACAAAATATTTAAGTATTATCTAATTAATCAACTAATATGCCAGTAACGCAGATCGTCTTCGTTGGTCATACCAAAGAGAGGCTGGTGGAATCCATCCGGGCTTTGAGGGAGCTCCCTATCACAAAGATCATTCTTGCTGTAGGGAAACCTGATACAAGTGGCGAGAGGATAGCTAAAAGGATAGCTGAAGAGCTGAAAAATGAGCTGAAAACGGTCTTTGAAGTAGACATCGTCGAGGTCGACAAAATGAATGTGATGAATGCTGTTCTTGAACTTGTTGAATTTATTGAGAAAGAAAAAGAGCGAGGTAGCGAAGTAATCCTCAATGTTTCAGGCTCTCTCAGAACCTTCGCCATTGCAGCCTACATTGCTGCATGCATCACCAGCTCAAGGGTGTTCTCATCAATCCCCCAATACGATGAAGAGGAGAAAGAGATTGGCATAGAAGAGATAGTTGAAATACCCATTCTGCCCGTGGAGTTCCCGGGGAAAGAGCAGCTGGAGATAATCTCTGCAATAGACGGCGGAGTTTCTTCACTTGACGAGCTGGTTTTAAGGTTGAATGCCAGCATCAAGAAGGGTTCCAAGGAGTTCAGGAGCGAGAGGAGCAGGCTCAGCCACCATATTGCGAAGCTTGAGAAGGCTGGGTTTGTTAGGAGAAAGAAGATAGGAAGACGGGTCAGGATTGAGCTGACGGAGCTGGGAAGAGCTATTACAGCAGTTGGGCCGTGTTTAATTCATATCTGACACTCTCACAGACAGATGTCAGCCCATGCACATGTGAAGGAAAAGCTGACATCTTTCTCTGCTATTGTCTTTCAGATGATTAATCATAGCTAAAATTGTCTGACGTATACAGTTCAAATGCTTATTTTCATATAGTTGAACAAAAAGTTTAAGTATGATAAAACCAATCAACTAATGATGGGTCGGAAGAGGATGAATAAGAGACCCTTCACCAAGAAGAATATTGAAGAAGTGCCTAATGTTCCGGGAGTTTACGAGCTCTTGGATGCTGATGGAGATGCTGTTTACGTCGGGAAATCGAATCATCTCAGGGACAGGCTCTACGACCACCTTGGAGAGTTCAGGAATGCCAGATTCTTCAGGGTTCGCTTCATGCCTCCAAAGGCTGCAGAGAGGGTTGAAGACAGAATTATAAGTAAGAAGAAACCGAAACACAACATCAGGAAGTGGTAGTGTGGATGCTGCTGTTAATCAGCTGTCAATTCTCCTGTTCATTCTGGTATTTACCGTTCTTGTCTATGTGGTATCCCGCCAGAGATGGGCTGAGAGCAGCATTGCCGAGGTGAGCAGGAAGGTTGAGGAGCTCAACCAGAACGTTCCGGTGTGGGTTGAGGGGGCTGTTGCAAAAACCTTTCAGAGCTCTGCAGGAGTTTTTGAGAGCCTTTTCGCACAGGCAATAACTAAGAACTCCGAAATAATTAAGGGCGCATTTGCAACCTCCCTGAAGGAGCTGGGAATTCAGGAGGATCTGGGAAAGCTCAGCGAAGCATCGGCAGACCTCAAGGCAATAACCTCAGACCTCAAAACAATGTTTCAGGTAAAGCATGCTAGGGCAAAGTTTGGGGAGCTTCAGCTTGAAAGCCTGCTGAAGGATATTTTTCCGTCAAGCAGACTGCATTTTCAGAAGAACATTGGCCATGGAATTCCTGATGCATGCATCGTGGTTGAGGATGGCAGGTATCTCTGCATAGATTCCAAATTTCCACTCGAAAATTTCAGGAGATACGGCGAGGCTGAAAATGAGGCAGACAAAGAGAGATACTGGAAAGAGTTTTTGAAGGACGTTGAAAGGCATGTTGAAAGTATCAGGAGCAAATATGTGGGGAAGGAGAACACCCTTGACTTCGCCCTCATGTTTGTTCCCTCTGACACCATCTTCCATCACATGATTTCAGAAAATCCGGAAATTGCTGTTGATGCTGCCAAGTCAGGTGTTATTTTGACATCGCCATCTGTGCTTCCAGCCTATCTCAGCCTGGTTTCTGCGAGGATTCAGGCTCTTGAGATTTCGAAGAGGGCTGAGGAAATACAGAGGAAGCTGGGCGAGATGGGCAGCTACATAGATGAACTGGGAAGGAATCTCGATACTCTTTTCGGGCATGTGGGCCGAGCTTCAAACAAGATTTCTGACGTGAGATCATCCTTTGAAAATCTCAAAGGATATTATTCTTCGGTTTGCAGGCTGGAAGAGGTGGAAGGGAGGTAGAAGAATGAAAATAACAGTTTATGATGGTGCAGAGACAATAGGCGGCAACAAGATCTACGTTGAAGAGAGTGGCAGAGGAGTTTTCCTAGACTTCGGCATGAACTTTGCGAAATATAACCAATACTTTGCCGAGTTTTTGTCGGAGAGGAGCACGAGAGGAATTCATGATTTAATCCACTTGAATCTCATACCGAGGCTGAATATCTATCGAAAGGATTTGACCCCATCTGACCTCGATGTTTCTGCCTATCCAAAGCTTAACGTGGAGGCCGTCCTGCTGAGCCACGCCCATGTTGATCACTGCGGGAACATAGCGCTGCTTGATGAGAGAATTCCGGTTGTGACATCTCCCGTTTCCATTGCAATTCTCAAAGCGATGAGAGATTCAGGTTCATCCGGCATAGGCTCTGAGATTGCATACTTCACCGTCAGGGAGCCAGCAGAAGATGACAGGGTGTTAAAGTCCTCTCCAACAAAAGTTCCTTACAAGGGAAGGGATTTTGTCTGTACTGGTGAGGTGAGCGATAGTCTGCTCAGCTTTTTGTGTTACAGACCAGGACAGGAGTCGAAGCAGGCCAGAAAGCTTGAGCCTGGAGAGGTCTGTCAGGCAGATGAATACAGTCTGCCTTTTGACATTAAAGTATGTGAGGTAGACCACTCAATCTACGGAGCCAGTGCATACATCATCTATGGCGACACAGCCGTTGCATACACTGGTGATATAAGGGTCCACGGAAAGCATGCGGAGAAGTCAAGAGAGTTCGTGAAAGAAGCAAAGAACGCTTCAGTGCTCATTATTGAGGGCACAAGAGCCAGCAGAGGTGAGGATGTTAACGAGTCCGAAGAAATAGTTTTCCAGAACTGTTTGAAGGCGGTTGAAGAGTCTGATGGCCTGGTTATCGCTGACTTCTCTCCCAGAAACTTCGAGAGGCTGGACACCTTCAAAGAGATAGCAGAGAAAACCGGGAGACGGCTTGTTGTAACAGCCAAAGATGCTTACATGCTCCACGCAATGGAGTGCGTTGATGGAGTGTGCAGGATGGATGATGTTGGAATATACAGGGAGCTGAAGGAGAAGAAAGGGAAGTGGGAAGAGCTTGTTGTGGAGGAGAAATGGGGCGACGCTTACGTGGATCCATTTGAAATAAGAAAAAATCCTGATGGCTACATCCTCTGCTTCTCCTTCTACGAGTTGAAGCATTTGCTTGACATTAAACCTAATGGTGGTGCGTACATTTACTCTTCAAGCGAGGCCTTCAGCGAGGAACAGGAGTTCGATTTTCTCAGGCTTTACAACTGGCTGAACGAGTTCGGGTTCAGGGTTTATGGCTTTGAGATGGTGCTGGATGAGGGTAAGCTTAAACCTCAGTTCATCAGAGGGTATCATGCATCAGGACACGCTTCGAAGAGCGATCTGAGGTGGGTGATCGAGAAAATTGATCCAGATGTAGTTATTCCGGTACACACAGAGAATCCAGACTGGTTTGTGGAGAATTTTGAGAATGCTGTGGTGCTGGGAAATGGTGAGAGCTTCGAAACTGATTGAATTTAAATTTTTTAAAGATACATGGTATATTCAACTTGAGGATAGCGACATTAGAGTTAATGGAAAATGTGGCTAAAGAAAGAAAAGGGGAGAATGCTATGAACGAAGAGATATTACAGAGTATTTTAAAAAATCAAATGAGAAGATATAGAAATATCTGGAACCATCACTGGGAGGAAGGAAAGAAGGTAATTCACGACTTAAAAGAAAAAATTCTCTCAGGTGATTTAACTTCAAAAGAGGAGGTATATGCCAGGATAAATACGCTTCCAAAGGAAGTTAAACTGCTTTTTGATTTTATTTTTGGGGTTGATGATTCAAATGCCAACGAAATTTTACAAAGCCAAGAGTTTAGAGACTTTTTGAGAAAGGTGGAATCTATCCAGGACTATGAAGAAATTAGGCAAGATATGAAAGACGTGCTAGATAATCTAAAGGGTATGGGTGTCTCCTCATTGAGCACGTGGGCTGCCATAATCAAAGAAGACATGTTTATGCCCGTTTGGGGGACGGAAAAGCGGTCTGGGATTCTTAATAAAGCAAATATGCAAGCGCTTGGGATAACAGATAGATTCGTGGGTGGTAAAAGTGATGTAGACTACTATATAGATTTCATGAAGAGTGTCAAGAAAGTTTCAGATGGATTAGGGATTACTAATATGTTTGAGGTTGCTTACTACCTGAGCAAGTATACACCTGATGATCATCTAGGGAATTTCTACATAGAAATTAGCGCGCCTCCATGGCCTGGACATACGGGGAAAGTATTATGGTCGCCTGAAGGTTCAAATTGGGGTATAATGAATAAATTAAAAAGAGGAGATGTCATTATCCACTATAGAACAAGGAGATCTAAGCAGTTTCCAAAAAAGTATGTGGGTTTTTCGAGAGTCAAATCTCCTGTAAGAGTAGTCTCTCGAGAAAAACTAAAAGATATTCTAGTGAAGCATGGAATATGGAGTGAAGAATATGAAATGTTCTCCAAGGATTGGATAGTAGCAAATACATCATTTTATATTGTTGAACTCGAAGATTTCAGAGAATTCAATTATAAGATACCCTACACAGAGATTAAAACCAGACTCAACTTAGATCCTCCTCAAAGATATCTATATGAGATAAATGCTAAATTAGGTAAAACGTTAATAAAAATGGGTTTGGGTGAGCAAACAATCCAAAAAAAGCCAAGAAATGAAAGAGTTTTAAAGCAATTTAAAATCATCCAAGAGCTTCTGAAAAATAGGGGTCAAACAATTCTTTACGGTCCACCAGGAACCGGTAAAACGTACATAGCAAGAAATTTTGTTCAACAAACACCACCTGAATATGTATTCTCCAAAAAGGGTCTTAAAGAAGGTCAGAGATTCTTCTGGTGGACAATCAATCCGAAAATATGGGATTACACCAAACTGAAACCAAACGTCGAAGAAAGTATGTGGAGGGAAGGTCGCAGGTTGAAGAGTGCCTTCGAAGAAATTGACGTTGGTGACTTTGTTTTCATTTATGTCGGTGGAAACATTGCAAGGATCTATGCAATAGGAGAATGCGTTTCGAAAGATGATGAGCCAACAATAAGGGTAATCAAACTACTACAGGGCCCATCCTGGAGAACGATGAAAGAAGATCCCGTGCTGTCCAATTCATTGCCGGTGAAAATTGGTGCACGGGCCACTCTGATTCCACTGAGCCAGGTGGATGTGGAAAGGCTGATAGATTTGGTTGGCCGAGACAATCTTGCGGATATCGGGTTATTTGAGGAGCAGACTGATGAAAGGTATAAATCCACAGAATTTGTGACGTTTCATCAATCCTACGCCTACGAAGAATTCGTGGAGGGGCTAAAACCCGTAACTGACGATGAGGGGAAAATTTGGTATGAGGTTGAAGAAGGGATATTCAAAAGGATCTGCAGAAACGCTTTTAATGCTCTCCTGGCCCACTGTGGCATCGAAATCAGGTGGGAGAAAGATCGAGATGTTCCTATTTTAAGTTCAGAGGACAGAGAAATCGTATTGGATGCTCTAGGGAGCAATGACTATCCGGTCTTTTACCTGATAATCGATGAGATAAACAGAGGCGATATCTCAAGAATTTTTGGCGAGCTCATAACGCTGCTTGAAGCTGACAAAAGGCTCTTCGCAGAAAACGAGCTGGTAGTTACGCTTCCCTACTCAAAGAAAAGATTTGGAGTCCCACCAAACCTATACATAATCGGCACAATGAACACAGCAGACAGGAGCATTGCCCTTATAGACGTCGCTTTAAGAAGGAGATTCGGCTTTATCGAGCTGATGCCGGATTACGAGCTCTTAGAGAAAGAACTTCTGACTGATAATCTGGATGAGGAAGTTAAGGAGCTGAGAAGTCTTGCAATCAATGTGCTGAAAACGATGAATAATAGAATCAAGGAGCTTTACGACAGAGATCATCAAATAGGCCACAGCTATTTCCTCAAATTAAAAAATTATGAAACTGAAGAGGGAACAATAGAAGCGATGAAGCAAATCTGGTATTATGAGGTATTGCCATTGCTACAGGAGTACTTCTACGACAGTCCCGATAAGCTGAAAAACGTACTGAATGGGAAATTTGTAAATGTGCAGGACAGCTATTTTGACTTCAAAGAGGAGGACTTTATAGAAGCTCTGAAAGAAGTGGCGAGAAGTGCCGAGAGGAGATAAATTGAAAAGGGTTTTAACTCTCATCGAATACGATTCCGTAGAATATGGGGTCGTGGATAGTCCAGAGGACGAAGGATATGACGAGAATGGTAAAAAGCTCTATATCACAGAGAAATCTATTAATCAGCTGGAAAAACTTAACGAGACTCAAAAGTTCGCTGAGATCCACAGAAAGAGGATAAAAGTACTGAATTATGCGGGAGTTGTCAAAGTTGGAAACATTACCATGGAAATACTGCCAAAATTCTTGGCTGGAGATGTACAGGAAGTTAAGCCGAGGATAATGGCAAATTTACTTGAAATGCTGAAATATACTGGAAGACTGAATGTAAAGGAAGTAAACTTTGCCGGACTCGATCTGAAAAACGACTTCTTTGAGATCTTTGTTCACATCTTCGCCAAAAACCTGCTGAGCTTACTAAAAATAAAACAGGACAGGAGTTATGTAAGCCGTTATGACGAATTAAGGTTCGTTAGGGAAAGAATAGATGTGAGAAAATACGGTTCAAATCCAGCTAAACTCCACAAAATCCCGTGCACGTATCATGAGAGGTCGATGGACACACCAATTAACAGGACGCTAAAGTACACAGCCTACCTGATGTTAAGACTTGTGGAGAGCAAAGAGAACTATAGACTCTTAAAGCAAATAATCTCATTACTCGATCCAGTCAAACTAACTCCAGTAAGTGTGGATTTTGCTAGGAAAATCAGATTTAACAGGCTCAATGCGGAGTTTGAGCCCTTCATAAATTTCTGCCTGACGTTCCTTAAGGGGAGCTCCTTGACGCTTCAGGCATCGCAAGTTGAGTTCTTCTCACTCATGATTCCGATGGAGAGGCTCTTCGAAGAATTCATAGCTGAGGTTATCAGGATGAATCCCGGCCTGGTTCCTGAGAGTGTCAGAGGTGAAGTCCTGATCCAAAAAAGAATCGGATATTTTGTTATTAGAGATGGCAAAGGTCATTTTGAATTGAGGCCGGACGTAAGAGTTGAAGGTGCAGAAAGGGTGATAATAGATACCAAATACAAGCTTCTGAATGAAGACGAAAGAAATTTTGGCGTTTCGCAGCAGGATCTTTATCAGATGTATGCATACTGTAAAGAATCCGGGGCAAAGAAGTGCCTGTTGATATACCCGGAGGGCCTCAATGGTGAGATAAATGAGGGGCCTTGGGGGCTCGGAAGTGAGGACATCGAGCTTTATGTGAGAACGGTTCCGCTTACATATGCTCTGACAACCAAACCTGGATGGTCGAAATTTATTGGTGAGATGAAGAGCATCTTAAGCTGCTTGGGTGAGAACGACGCCTGAAAAAGCCTATTCTCCCCACATTATTCACATCCGTGGTGTTGGGGAATGAGGACACTTCTAAGTTCGTCTGCCAGAATGAGATCATGAAACCAAAAATAGCCATTGTCGGTTTAGGTGGAGCAGGAACCAACATAGTTTCACAGCTGTATGAATACATGGAGAAAAAGAAACTGGCGGACGTATATGTGGTAAATTCAGAGAGATGGGGAAAGATGGCGAGAGTCTACAGCTTTAATCAGATTAAGGAGTTTGTAAAGGTTCTTTCAGGCTATAAATACGTTATTTTAACTGCTGGTTTAGGGTCTAAGGGTGGAGATTATCTGGTTTATCTCACGGAAAGACTTGACAACATTTCTGGGGTTTTCGTTGCCTCACCTTTCATTTTTGAGAGTGAACGTGTGAAGAAATCTCTACAACAACTTATTTCCATAAACTCAGACGAAATTTTGGCGAAAAACCTCAACTCGCTTCTGTGGAGAATGCCCAATGTTCCAATAGCCCTTGCCTTCGAGATTTTCGATAAGGAACTGGCAGTAGAAATCGTTAACAGAGTTTTCGAGCTGATATAACAAACACTTATTGCGTTTGAGATGCTCAATTACGGAAAATTACTTGGTACTCGTACGTACAACTTTAAAGATGCCTCTGTTCGGTTTTCTCGATTATTAAGGCAAGTATATAATTAAAAGCTGCCGTTCTCCTCACGAAATTCCCTGCAATCTCGAGGTGGCATCATGCATGAAAAACGCAAAAGACGTTTTTGATTTATCTTTCGAAAGATTCCCCGAATTTGAAATTAAGTGACGAGCTACAGAAAAGCTTAAACATAGTAATGAGAAAGAACATAGTATGCCAGCAACCAAGGTTACTAGGAATTATCAGATTACTATTCCAAAGGAGATCAGGGAAAAGCTCGGCATAAATGTGGGAGATGTGCTCATCTTCGACATTGAGGGCGGCAAAATCGTATTGAGGAAAGAGAAGCTTGAGCTGCCAGTTCTGAAAGGTGGAAAGAACCTAACAGTTGAGAAAATTGAGGAAAGTATCAGGAAGGGTATGAGAGAGGATTAACAAGTGTGATACCGATAGCCTGGTGATAGAAGGTGATGGTATGGTGATAGACACAAACGTGTTCATCTACGCTGTTCTGCAGGATTCAGAATTCCACCAGCAGGCGAGGAATTTGCTTGCTTCGCTAGAGAGGTGGATCGTTCCAAGCATTGTTATCTATGAGCTATACTGGTTTTTCAGGGAAGAGGGATACGGCAGCGAGGAGATAGGGAAGGTTGTGAAGAGCATCATTGACAGCCAGAGGAGCAGAATTGTTGGCGACAATGGCGGCTTTACAAAGAGGGCCCTCGAGCTGACGAAGAATCCTGCAAGGTTCAATGACATGGTGATTCTTGCTGTGGCAGAAAAATACGGGAAGCTTGCCACTTACGATAGGAGGCTCAGGAAAGATGCTGAGGATCTGGGGATAGAAGTGTTTTAGAAAGTTGAACAGAAAGTTTAAGTATTATTGAGATGTTCAATTATATGATGGCTGATCAGGTGGGAGGATTGGGAGTTAGCAGTTCACTCGCAGACTGGAAGTGCAATTCATGCGAGTTCCATAGGCTGTGTTAGTAGGTGAGGCTACCATGAAGAAAGCCTACATCACAATTCTGGGTCGCTCAACATGGGCCCTCATAAACACCTATTATGCTGTTCTGATGAAGGAAGAGTATTTCCCTGACGTTATCTACATTTTCGCCGAGGACATCTATGTTGAGGAGCTCGAAAAGGCTGCTGAAGGCGTCAAAATTCTCAGCGAAGAGTTCGGCATATCTCCAGAGATAAACACCCACGTTGTTCCTGAAGCAAACTTCATCAAAGCGGGTAAAACCATAAGCGACCTTATAAGGAAGCTGAGGGAAGAGGGATGCAGCATTGCAATTGACATAACTCCCGGCAGGAAAGCACTGGTAGCTGCAGCCCTGATACCTGCTGTCAGGCATCGAATGGACCACGTTTTTTATCTTGCTGTGAAAAGGCTTGAAAATAGGCCGTACATGATGATACCTCTTTCAAATCAGAGTCTGAGGGATTTCATCCGGGAAGCTGAAATGAGTGAGAGTGGTTAGGATGAGCTTCGGCGAAGAGGTTGTTAACGCTGCTGAGCTGCAGATTATGCTTAACCTCACAGATGATGTCAGCGTAATGTATCCTTTGTATTCCCGCTTCCAGCTCTTTGAGGCTAAGCCTGACGGTGAGGGCTATAAGCTGAGCATCAAGCAGGGCGAAGTTGATTTCGAGAGGCAGCAAAGCTACTTCGACC
>Ga0209426_1000928_pt1 | contig 22426 bp, 21 predicted proteins | sample Deesub1362B_J571_FD_187697 | JGI IMG/M metagenome (GOLD analysis project Ga0209426, IMG submission 187697) | Deep oceanic, basalt-hosted subsurface ecosystem from Juan de Fuca Ridge flank, Pacific Ocean, CORK Borehole 1362B_J2.571 (SPAdes)... ...
ATCTGACCGCACGGCGGCGAAATATTTGGGCCAGGTCTTCAGGTCGTGGCGGTTCATGGCGGGCGGACTTTGTTCTTGAAAAGCGGAGCGGGCGGTTCTGGCGGCGGAACCCTAGCGCACGGTTAATGGCTCAAACATATCCCCAATTCCGATTTCCCCGGCGAATGCCGGGGTCCAGGTTCATCCGGACCGGCTGGGGCGAACGCGCCATCGGCCCGGTCAGGCTCCGAAGCGCTCGCGGGTTCGATCTGGGCCCCGGCGTTCGCCGGGGAAATCGGCTTTATTGTGTCACGCGTCGACGCACAGCCGGACGATCTCGGCGCGCAGGTCCGGCATTCCCAGGCCCTTTTCGGACGAGGTGGCCAGCACGCGGGGGAAGGCCGCAGGGCGCTTGGCGATGGCCTTGAGCGTCTCGGCCACGACCTTGTCGACCTCGGCGGGCTTGATCTTGTCGGCCTTGGTCAGGACGATCTGGTAGGACACCGCCGCCTCGTCCAGCGCGTCCAGCGCCTCCAGGTCGACCTTTTTCAGGCCGTGGCGGCTGTCGATCAGCACATAGACGCGCTTCAGGTTCGGGCGACCGCGCAGATAGGCCCGGCCCAGGTCCTGGAACTTGTCGGCGATCGAGCGCGAGACGCGGGCGAAGCCATAGCCGGGCAGGTCGACCAGCCGCACCGTCTCGGCCAGCAGGAAGAAGTTGATCTCCCGCGTGCGGCCCGGCTCGTTCGAGGCCCGGGCCAGGTATTTCTGGTTCACCAGGCCGTTGATCAGGCTGGACTTGCCGACGTTGGAGCGGCCGGCGAAGGCCACCTCGGGCAGGTCCGCGGACGGCATGGCGTCCATGCGCACCGCGCCCATCACGAACGAGACGGGCTGGGCGAAGAACACCCGGGCCCGCTCGATTTCCTCGTCGGTGAAGATGGGATCGTCGCTCATCAGGTCGCGCTTGCGGTCTTGCCCTGCAGGCGCGCCAGGATGCGGTCGATCGGCGTCTCCACCTTGTAGCGGCGCATGATCACGTACTGCTGGATGATGGTCAGGATGTTGCTCCAGCACCAGTAGATCACCAGGCCCACCGAGAACTGCGACAGGGTGAAGGTGAAGATGATCGGGAAGAACTGGAAGATGCGCTGCTGCATCGGATCGCCCGCCGGCGGGTTCATCGACTGGGTCAGCCACATGGTGAAGCCGTACAGCAGCGGCCAGACGCCGATGTGCAGGTTGCCGTCCAGCACCGGGCCGATCAGCGGCGCGGTCGCCGGGTTCCAATGGATCAGGCCGAAGAGCGTGAAGATGGTGCTGGGGTCGCGGGCCGACAGGTCGTGGATCCAGCCGAAGAACGGCGCGTGCCGCATTTCGATCGTGACCGTCAGCACCTTGTACAGCGAGTAGAAGACCGGGATCTGGATGAAGATGGGCAGGCAGCCCACCATCGGATTGATCTTCTCCTTCTGGTACAGGACCATCATTTCCTGCTGCTGCTTGGCCGGATCGTCCTTGTGCTTGGCCTTGAGCTTCTCGACCTCGGGGGCGATCTTCTTCATCTTGGCCATGGATTCATAGCTCTTGTCCGCCATCGGATAGAGGATGAGCTTGAGCACGACGGTCAGCAGCATGATCGCCAGGCCGAAGTTGCCGACCAGCTTGTAGAAGATCTCCAGCACGTTGAAGATCGGGCGCGTGAAGAAGCGGAACATGCCCCAGTCCACCGCGTCGTCGAAGCGCGGGATCTCGGCCTTGGGGTTGTTCCAGAACTGCCAGATGGCCGGTGGCGTGGTCTTGCCGTACTCGTACTGGCGCAGCAGCGGCACGGTCTTGGCGCCGGCGAACAGGCGGGTCGTCTGGGTCAGGGTCGCGCCCGGGTTCAGGGCCTGGGTCGGACCGACGAAATTGACGTCATAGATGTCGGCGCCCGGCGCGGCGGTGACGCGGTACTGCGCCTTGATCGTCTGGTCCTGGCCCGGGATCAGGGCCGCAAGCCAGTACTTGTCGGTGATGCCCGCCCAGCCGCCGGTCGAGTCGAAGCTCTCCAGCGGATGGTCCTTCTTCCACGCGCCGTACTTGGACAGCTTCAGCTCGCGCTTGTCGCCCGCGCCCAGCACGCCGATGGCGCCCTCGTGGACGATCTGGGTCTTGCCCAGCTTGTCGGTGATGCCCTGGCGCTGGACGCTGGCGTAGGGGGCCAGCTGGAAGGCGGCGGCCCCGTTGTTCTTGACGCTGTCGGTCACGGTGAACATCGCGTCGGCGTCGACGGTGATCACGCGGGTGAAGACCAAGCCCTGGCCGTTGTCATAGGTCAGGGTGACCGGCGAATTGGGACGCAGCACCTGGCCCGGCGCGGCGGTCCAGACGGTGCGGCTGTCGGGCAGGCCCGGCAGGTTGGCGCCGGCCCAGCCGAAATCGGCGAACCAGGCGTGCTCGGCGCCCTCGGGGCGGAACAGCTCGACCGGCGGCGAGCCCTTGTCGGTGGTTTCGGCGTACTTGCGCAGCAACAGGTCGTCGATCCGCGCGCCCTTCAGGGCGATCGAGCCCGACAGCGAGGGGGTGTCGACGGCGATGCGCGGGCTCTGGGCCTTGGCGGCGTCGCGCGACAGATGCAGCGGCGCGGGATTGCCGCTGGCGTCCAGGGTCACGCCGGCCTTGGCGGCGGTCTGGGCTTCGGCGGCCTTCTTGGCCTGAAGCTCGGCCTGGGCGCGCTTCTGCTGCGGACCCAGGACGAGGAACTGGTACCCGATCAGGATCACGAACGCGACGGCGATGAACGCCATCGTGTTTTTGTTGTCGTTCTGCTGCATGGAGCGCTTAACCGGAAACTTTGAGATCGGGTTGTTGGGAGGCGGCGGATGTGGACGGCGCGCCGGGGCGGGGCCGGGGAGGCTTGGCGCCCCCGCGATCGTACTCGGCGGCGAGGCTTATCAGCGCGGTTTTGACGTCGTCAAGCAAACGCCCCCATTCACGCGCGCCCGTACCGCCGCGCGCGATGAACACATAGTCGTGCGAGGGGCGCGCATGAAGGGGCAGGACCAGCCGCGCGGCCTCGCGCAGGCGGCGCTTGGCGCGGTTGCGCTCGACGGCGCCGCCGATCTTCTTGGTGGCGGTGAAGCCGACGCGGACGACCGGGTCCTGGTCCTCGCGCTTGCGCATCTGGACGAAGACCGCCCCGCGCGACAGGGCCGGCGCCTTGGCGGCCAGCAGGAAGTCGGGGCGTTTCCGGAGGCGCTCGAACTTCAGAGCGGACGGCGTCTCAGGCATGAAAAAAGCCGCCTTTCCGGCGAGAACCTGAGGACAGGTCTGGGGAAAAGGCGGCTTTGATCATCGTCTTGCCTCCCGAGGGAGGAAGAGAAATTAGGCGGTCAGGCGCTTGCGGCCCTTGGCGCGGCGACGCGCGACGACCTTTTGGCCGTTCTTGGTGGCCATGCGCGCGCGGTAGCCGTGACGGCGGGCACGCACGAGCTTCGACGGCTGGAAGGTGCGCTTCACGACGTGGCTCCGAAATGCAAAAACGTTGAACGCGAGACGTCAGGTCCCGCGAGTGAGGGGCGGTGGATAAAAGAACGGGCGCGGGATGTCAACCTGAGTCGGTTCAGAGGGTTAGAGAACGCCCCTAACCCTATTCCCGTCATCCCGCGCTTCATGCGCGGGATGACGATGGAGGGGCATGGGAAAGCTCATGGTGTGATCACCGCCTTGCCCACCACCTTGCGATCGGCCAGCAACTCGAACGCCTCGCGCCAGCGCTCCAGCGGCAGTTCGGCGTGGACGTGGGGACGGATGGTCCCTTCGTCGGCCATCCGCCAGATCGCCTCGCCGTTCTCGCGGCCCTTGTCCGGGAACTGGCGGCCGTACTCGCCGGCCCGCACGCCCATGACCGAGAAGCCCTTGATCAGCGGCATGTTGACCGAGACCGTCGGGATGCGGCCCGAGGTGAAGCCGATGATCAGCAGCCGCCCGTCGAAGGCGATGCAGCGCACGCTCTCGTCGAAGACGTCGCCGCCCACGGGATCGTAGATCACGTCGGCCCCGCGCCCGCCGGTGATCTCTTTCACGCGCTCGCGGAAGCCCGCGCTGACATTGACCACGGCGTCGGGGGCGTACAGCGCCTGGACCTGGGCCAGCTTGTCGTCGGAGGCCGAGGCGGCGATGACGCGCGCGCCCAGGGCCTTGGCCAGGTCGACGGCGGCCAGGCCCACCCCGCCGGCCGCGCCGTGGACCAGCACCCACTCGCCCGGCTCGACCCGCGCGCGGCGGACCAGGGCGACATAGGCCGTCAGATAGGCCGCGCCATAGGCGGCGGCCTCGGCGAAGGACAGCCGCGCGGGCTTGGGCTTGAGGGCGTCGGCCGACAACACGGCGTATTCGGCGAACCCGCCCAGCCGCGCCCCGCCGACCACCGCGTCGCCGACCTTCAGGCCGGTGACGCCCTCGCCCAGGGCGACGACCTCGCCGGCCAGGTCCAGGCCCGGCGTGAAGGGCAGGGGCGGTTTGAACTGGTACTCGCCCCGCGTCATCAGGAGGTCGGGAAAGTTGACGCTGGCCGCCCGCGCCCGGACCAGCGCCTCGCCGGGACCGGGCGTCGGCGTCGGGACCTCGCGCACCGCGCAGCCGGCGAAGTCGGGCGCCAGATCCTCGACGACGAGGGCGCGCATGGTGGGTGGGATTGAACTCATGCCCTCTCCTTTTAAATCCGACCTCCCCGGCGAACGCCGGGGCCCAGATTCAGCCTGAGCGGTTTGGGATGATCCGAGATGCGCCTTTTCCAAACATCCGGCGTCCGCGGGTTCGATCTGGGCCCCGGCGTTCGCCGGGGAGATCGGGTGTTTGGCTCAAGTCCTCGCCTCGAACGCTTCCCGCACCAGCCCCGCGATTTCGCGACAGGCCGCGTCGGCCGCCGGGATCGCGCCGGTGAAGGCCGTGAAGCCGTGCGCCAGGCTGTCGTAGCAGCGGTAGCTGACCGGCACGCCCGCCGCCTTCAGGCGCTTGGCGTAGGCCTCGCCCTGGTCGTTCAGCGGGTCGAAGCCGGCCGTGGCGATCACGGCCGGCGCCAGGCCCGCGAGGTCGGCGGTCTTGTCCGGCGACAGGCGCGGATCGGCCGGGTCGGCGTCGGGGCCCATATAGTGGCCCATGAACCAGTCCATGGTCTCGCGGGTCAGCGGATAGGCGTCGGCGTAGGTGGTCATGGACGGCGTCTCGCTGGCCACGTCCACGGCCGGATAGATCAGGATCTGCACGGCCGGTTGCGGCTCGCCCTTCCGGGCCATCTCCTGGGCGACGATGGCCGAGAAGTTGCCGCCCATGCTGTCGCCGCCGATGGCCGGCGGGACCGGCGCGGCGCCGAAGCGGGCGGTGTTGTCCCGCGCCCAGCGATAGGCGGCCAGCACGTCCTCCAGGCCGGCCGGGAACTTGTGCTCCGGCGCCAGGCGATAGTCGACCGAGATCACCGCCGTCCGACAGATCCGCGCCAGGATCGAGCAGAAGGCGTGGCAGGTCTCCAGGTCGCCGATCACCCCGCCGCCCATGTGGGCGTAGACGATCAGCGGCGCGCCGCTGTCCTGGTTCTCGGGGCGATAGGCGCGGCAGGGGATCGGTCCGTTCGGGCCCTCGACCGACAGGCTCTCGGTGCGCACGCCGGGTTCCAGCGGACCCTGGACGGCGGCCAGGCCGCGGGCGCTGCCGGCCACGGCCTCGGCGGGCGAGAGCGTGCTCATCGGCGGCAGCTTCTTGGCCGCGTGGGCGAAGAACTGGAAGCGCGGGTCCAGGGTGCGCCCGCCCTTATAGACCACGCCGCCGCCCGACATGGCCCGCAGGATCGGGCTGGGCAGCGACAGGATCAGCTTCAGGATGGTCTTCTGCGCGGCGTCCGAGGCCATGTTTGCTCCCCAATGTGTTTTCGTTGTTGGTTCATAGGCGCGGCAAGGCGGGCAGGCCGCCCAGGATCAGCTTGACCGCGAAGTCGGCCGCGCCCTCGGTGTCGATGGGGCGGCGCTCCAGCATCTTGTCGCCGATCTCGCGGGCCACCGCGATGCAGGCCGAGGTCAGGTAGTCGAGGTCGACGGCCGGAGCGTGGGCGCGTTCCAGCACCCGGGCGAAGCCCTCGCGCACCTCGTCGAACACCGCGGTCAACTCCGGCGAGGGGCGGGCGTGCGGCAGCTGCTCGCCCGGCGGGCGGTTGAGGCGCCAGCTCTCCTGCTCGGTGGCCACGAAGTTGAAATAGGCCAGGATCGCCCCACGCACGAAGCTCTCGAAGTCGGTCGCCTTTTCGGATTCGGCGCGCAGAAGCGGCCGAAAGCGCCGCGCGCCGTCGTCGGCCAGGGCGTCGAACACCTCTTCCTTGGACTTGTAGTAGTTATAGAAGGTGCCCGAGGCGAGGCCGGTGCGGCGGATGATGTCGCGCACGGTCGCGGCGTCGTAGCCCAGCTCGCCGAACACCGCGCGGGCGGCGTCGAGGATCGCCTGGCGGTTCGCCGTCTTGGTCCGCTCCCGCTTGCCCGGCCTTTGATCGACATGGGGCTTGGGGAAATAGGCGATGTTCGACATGGGCGGCGACTCGAAGGCGGGACGTTCGTGACGCCCCGTCATGATCACAGCCTTAGTCGGGGGCCGGACGCAAGGGTTTGGCGAGCGGCTCTTCCACATCCGATCTTCCCGGCGAATGCCGGGACCCAGATCATAAGGCTTTGTAGGCGCCGGCTGGAACACCGCTCAGCCTCTCATCTGGGCCCCGGCATTCGCCGGGGAAATCGGAGTCGAGGGAGGTCTCACAGCGGCTTCACCGGCTGTTCGATGTCGTAGACGGCCTCGCTGATCGCCTCCAGTTTCTCGCGGTACAAGGCCTGGGCGTCGTGGAGGCCCTGGTTGTAGAAATAGGGGCCCAGCCGCTCGGTGATGAAATCCAGCAGGAACTCGGCGTCGAAGCCCTTCACCTCCAGATCCAGCTCGGTCCGTAGGTAGTCCGAGAGCCCGCCGACCAGCTTGGCGCGGGTGTCCTTGTCGAAGGTGATCTTGGGCATGGTCTGCTTTCTCACTTCCCCTTGATGGGGAAGGGGCGGGGATGAGGTGCGCGGCGGTGGATAGTGGCAAGGCCGCGTCCCTTTCGGAACCCATGTCACCCCATCCCAACCCTTCCCATCCAAGGGGAAGGGCTTTAGCTCGCCAGCAGCGGTTCCGACTTGCTCTGCGCGATCGCCGCCACCGGCAGCTTGCCGCCGGCCGCCCTGGCTCGCGCCTCGCCCTTGGCGATCTCCTTCTTGAGGTCGGCGCAGTAGACGTTGAAGTCGACCTGGATGGTGTGCCGGGCCGCCTGGTAGAACTGGCCCAGATGGCGCTCCTCGTCCTTGACGATGATGCGCTGCATCTCCGCCTCCGGCGGCGGGGCGTATTGACCGACCAGATAGGCGGCCGCCAGCTTGGCCTGCTGCTCGGCGAAGTTCACCAGGGTCGGCAGGGGCTGGGCCAGGCCCATGAAGAAGAGGTTCGGGATCCCCGGCTTCATCATCCGCTTGAACAGCGGGAAGCGGTGGTCGGCGCCGGGCAAGAGCTCCGGATCGTCGAAGAACGGGAAGCTGATCTTGTAGCCGGTGGCGAAGATGATCGCGTCGACGTCCTCGACGCTGTCGTCGGCGAAGCGCACGCGCTTGCCCTCCAGCGCCTTGATCGCCGGCTTGAACTTGATGTCGCCGCAGCCCGCGCGGGTCAGGAACTCGCCGGAGACCGACGGGTGGGCTTCCAGCGGCTCGTGGTCGGGCTTGGGCAGGCCATAGTCCTCCATCCGGCCGACGGTCTTCTTCAGCACCGACCGGGCCAGGGCCACGCCCAGCTTGCGCGGCATCCAGGCGGGCATGGCGGATTTGTCGGCCGGCTTGCCGTTCAGGTACTTGGGAAACACCCAGACCCCGCGCCGGGCCGAGACCCAGAGGTTCTTGGCGATCGGCCGCTGCGATAGCTCGCTGGCGATGTCCATGGCTGAATTGCCCATGCCGACCACCACGACGTTCTTGCCGCGCATGTCCACCGGATCGAACGGGTCGCAATAGGCGTGGGCGTGGAAGGCGGGGCCGTCGAACTCGCCCGGATATTCCGGCACGCGCGGGTCCCAGTGGTGGCCGTTGCAGACGAACAGCACGTCATAGAGCCGGGTCTCGCCGGTCGACAGCGTCACCGACCAAAGGCCCTCGCTGGTCCGCCGCGCCGTCTCGACCTTGGTGTTGAAGGTGATGGTCGGGCGCAGGCCGAAGTGGTCGACATAGTCCTTGAAGTACTGGAACAGCTGCGCGTGGTGCGGGAAGTCGGGCCAGTCCTTCGGCACGGGGAAGTCCTCGAAGGCCAGCCGCCACTTGCTGGTGTCGATGTGCAGGCTCTCGTAGCAGGCCGACAGGCCGTTGGGGTTCTTGTAGTACCAGTTGCCGCCGATCTCGTCGGACATCTCGAAGCAGTCGTAGGGGACGCCAAGGTCCTTCAGCCGCTTGAGGGTGGTGAAGCCGCTGCAGCCCGCGCCGATGACGCACGCCTTGGGCAGCCTCGCGTGGGGGACCCTGGCCGACATTCCACCCTCCTGACTTATCGTTGTTCAGGTGAGTGTACCGGCGTTACGCCAACCGGCAAGCGGCCTTTAGGTCAAGCTCGCTCAACGCCCGAACGTCTGGGGCGCGTAGGTGGCGACGCAGGCGGCGTTGCACTGGGCCCAGCGTCCGCCGCAGCCGTCGTCGTCGCCGCCCGCGCTGCAGAAGAACAGCGTCTTGGAGCAGGTCGCCTTGCACTGGGCCTGATCGCCGGGCGGCCGGGCGCTGGCCAGCGGGATCGGGGCGGGCAGCACGAAGCTGGGGGCGTTGACCGGCGCCGGAGGCGGCGCGGCGGCCTTGGGCGGCGGAACCACGATCACGGGCTTGGCCGGCGCGGCGGCGGCCGACGGGGCCAGGGCCAGCAGCAGGAGAAGGAGCGCGCGACGCATGGGCAAAGGCTAGCGGGACACGGTAAAGACCCGATTAACCATGTTGGCGTTCGGCACCCGATCGCCCCGACCAAGGCCAGGGAGATCGGATCTTTTCGAGGCTACCCCTTCAGCATCTCGCGTCCCGCCCAGACGCTGTGGGTTCCGCTGCTGAGCTTGTGGGGCAGGGCCAGGCGGCAGACGATCTCGAACCGCTTGGCGTCGATGATCGCGCACTCCGAGCGGCCCTTGGTCTCGTCGATCAGGAAGGTGACCAGATAGCCGTCGTCCTCGTCGGTCGCCCCGACCCTGGGCGCGAACGGCGCCTCGCTGGCGTAGACGCCGTCGGGCAGGGTGATCGACCAGCTCTCGCCCGTCTCCAGGTCGTGCTTGACGAAGCCATTGAACAGGAACCAGCCGGGCCGCGTGGTGGTCGAATAGGCGTAGCGATAGGGCCGGCCGGCGTATTTCTGATTGAACATGCCGAATTCCAGGATCCGGTCGTCCAGGTGCTTCTCGGTCGTCTGGCCGGTCTTCAGGTTGAACCGCCAGCGGTGCAGCTTGGGAAGGAAGCTGTGCTCGTCCAGATAGGCCATCAGGTGGCCGTGGCCGTCGGGGGCGCTTTCCAGCGGGCGCGGGGTCGGGTTTTCCTGGAAGTAGCCGTCCAGCACCACCTCGTCGCCGTCCTCATAGGCGTTGAGCCAGTGCAGCACATAGGTCGGCTCGGCCTCGAACCAGCGCGGCTCGCCGCCGTGGCGCGGAACGATGGCGAAGCGCGACGGCACGCCCTTGTGCAGGCGCACCGCGTGGATGTTCCGCGCCATCAGCTCCTGGTCCCAGAACACCGGCAGATCGTTGAGGATCGCGTATTTCGACGAGAAGGCCATGTCGTGCGGCAGGCGCGGGCCGGGCGTGGGGACCGCCTGATAGACCGTGCGCTTGCCGCTGGCGTCGACCACGCCGTAGTGCATGTAGGGCGCGGACTTGGAGTAGTTGAAGAACAGCAGCTCGCCGGTGGCCTCGTCGACCTTGGGGTGGGCCGAGACGCCATCCAGCGGCGCCCATGTGGCCACGCCCAGGGTCTCCAGGGTCAGCGGATCCAGCCGATAGGCCTCGCCGCACTGGTAGAAGGTGGCCAGGGCCTCGCCGTTGTGAACGACGATGTCGGTGCTGGCGCTGTCCTTCAGGGCGCCGTGGGCGCCGAAGCCGGGGCGCTTGGACGTGCCCGGACCGTCCATCAGCCCGCCCCACAGGCCCTCGCCGGCCTCCTGCTCGGCCTCGAAGCAGCGGGTGCGGACGAAGCGGTTGCGATAGGACGCCTCGCCGCCCTTGAACTCGATCTGGCAGATCATGCCGTCGCCGTCGAACGGGTGATAGCGGCCCAGCGGGTCGTGGACGGGGTTTTCGGTGTTGCGCAGATAGACGCCGTCCAGGTCGGTCGGGATCGCGCCCTCCAGCACCGGCAGGTCCCAGGCGTTGACCTCCTCGCGCAGCGGGGTCCAGGGCCCGGTCATGTACGGGTGGTTGGTCGGCGACAGCGACACGCGCACCGGCGGCAGGCGTTCCACCTTCATCTCGGCGACGTTCTGGGCGACCTTCATCTCGGCGACGGTCATGGCGGCTCCTCCCGATCGAGACGCCTAGTATGACGCCTTAGTCTCGTTGTGCAAGTTTCCCTTTGGGCGCGCTTCGAACCATGATCGGCAGGCACATCAGGCCCAGCGCCGCGCCCAGGGTCCAGACCAGGCCCGGAAACACGCCGCGGCTGGCGAAATAGACCTGAGAGATGACCACCGGTCCGATCACCGAGGAGAGGCTCGCCACGCTGGCCAGCACGCCCTGCAGCCGGCCCTGCTGGCCCTCGTCGACCTGGGCCGACAGCAGCGACTGGATCGATGGCTGGCCGACGCCGCCCAGGCAGAACATCGGCAGCAGCAGGAAGGCCATCCAGCCCTTGGTCGCCAGGGCGATGGCGACATAGGCGATGGCGTCGGCGACGATGCCGATCGTGACGGCCCGCCGCTCGCCGACGCGCTCGGCCAGGGGGCCGGCCAGGAAGGCCTGGGTGAGGGCCATGAACAGGCCAAAGCCGGCCAGCGAGAAGCCGATCGTCCACGGATCCCAGGCGAACTTGTCCTCGCCATAGATCACCCACAGCGTGCCGCCGACCTGGCCCACCAGGTTGAGGATCAGGAAGGCGGCCAACAGCGGCAGCAGGTTCGGAAAGGCCGTCGCCCAGCGCAGCGAGGCGAACGGGTTGAGGGCCGCGCGGTCGAAGGTCTCGGCGCGCGTCCTTCGCGGCTCAGGCAGGATGAACAGGGCCAGCAGCAGGTTCAGGCCGTTCAGCGCGGCGGCGGCCAGGAACGGCGCGCGGGTCCAGGCCTCGCCCAGGAACCCGCCCAGCACGGGCCCGAGGATGAAGCCGACCCCGAACATGGCGCTGAACAGGCCAAAGCGCCTGGCGCGCTGGGCCTCCGGCGTGATGTCGGCGACATAGGCCTGGGCGACGGCCATGTTGGCGCCGGTGATCCCGGCGACGGCGCGGCCGACGAACAGCCAGGCCAGAGACGGAGCCAAGGCCATGAACACATAGTCGACCGCCGCGCCCGCCAGCGAGGCCAGCAGCACGGGGCGGCGACCGACCCGGTCGCTGATCGCCCCCAGCATCGGCGAACAAAGAAACTGCATCAGGGCGTAGAGGCCCAGGAACGCGCCGAAGCGCCAGCCCAGGTCGCCGGTATGCCCCACCTCCCGCAGCAGGCGGGGGATGATCGGCATGACCAGGCCGATGCCGACAGCGTCCAGCATCACGGTGGCCAGGATCAGGGGAAAGGCGAGTTTCGCGCGGTCGAGCATAAAATTTATCATCGATAAAGTTGCTTATCGCCGATAAACTCCGGATCGGCCGTTCGGTCAAGCCATTCCCGCAAGGATCCCTATGAAGGTCGATCGCCAGCGCATTCTGGACACGGCGCTGGAGCTCTTGAACGAGGTCGGGGTCGACGCCCTGTCGACGCGCGCCATCGCCCAGCGCCTGGGCGTGCAGCAGCCGGCGCTCTATTGGCACTTCAAGAACAAGCGCGCCCTGCTGGACGCGATGAATGGCGAGATCCTGGCCCGCGCCCACGACGCCCGCGTTCCGCGCGAGGACGAGACCTGGCAGGACTTCCTCCGGCGCAATGGTCGCGGCTTCCGCGAGGCGCTGCTGTCCTATCGCGACGGGGCGCGGGTCCACGCGGGCACCGAGGCCGATCCGGGCGATCTGGAGCACGTCGAGCGGCAGGTGGCCTTCCTGGTGGCGGCGGGCTTCACGCCTGGTCAGGCCATGCAGCTGTTCGTCGCCGTGGGCCGCTATGTGGTCGGCTGCGTGTTGGAGGAGCAAGCCTCTCCGATCGACGGCGCCCTTGAGCAGAGGCGGCTGGACGCCGCCGCCCAGGCCTACCCGCTGCTGGCCGAGGCGGTGGCCTACTACCGGCGCAGCGGGCACGCGGGCCTGTTCGAGCGAGGGCTGGAGCTGATGATCCGGGGGGCCGAGGCCGAGCTGTCAGTCTAGAGCGCGTTAGGTTTAAGTGTGAGCGGTTAAACCGCTCGAACGCGCTCTAAATATTGGGCTCTAATGCCGCGAACGCCTCGGTGGTCGCGTCCAGTCCCGAGGCTTCGTCGGTCCAGATCGCCACGACCCGGCAGCCGCGCGCATAGGCGGCGAAGCCGCTGCCGGGGCCGCCGCCGGTGTGGCCCAGAGGATGGTTCAGCGGATCGTCGGCCCGCAGCATCAGGCCCAGGGCGTAGGCCGGGTCGGGGTGCAGGGCGCTACGGTGTTCGGGCAGGGCGCGGCGCTTCAGCATGGCCGCGAAGGTCTCGGGCGACAGCAGCGCGCCGGTGATCAGCGCGCGCAGCAGCCGGGCGGCCTCGATCGCCGGACCCACGACCAGGCCGTGATAGACCCAGCCGGGATGGTAGTCGGGCGCGCCGCCCATGGCGACGTCGGCCAGGTCCTCCGGCGTCAGCGCCAGTCGGGCGGCGGTCAGGCCGGCCGGCGCGAAGACCAGGGTGCGCAGGGCCTCGCCCAGCGCGAGGTCGGACGCGGCCGAGACGACCTGGGCGACCTCCAGATAGCCGATATTGGAATAGGCCCAGCCCTCGCCGGGCGGATAGCGGAGACGGGCGGCGTCGGTCTCGGCCAACAGGCGGTCCGTCGACCAGGGCGGCGCGCCGGCGGCGACGTCGTCGTGATAGGCGGGCAGGCCGCCATAGTCGGGCAGCCCCGCCTCGTGCCGCAGCAGCTGGGCCAGGCTGAAGGGCCGTCCGGGCAGGGGCTTGTCCAGCGCCAGACGGCCGTCCTCGACCAGACGCAGAGCGGCGATGGCCAGGGCCGTCTTGGTGAAGCTCCACCACGGAACGGGGCCGGCATGGCCCGAAAGGGTCTCGGTTCCGGCGGAGTTGATCAGGGCGCGCGATTCCACCCTGCCTGGATACTACCGCGCCGGGCTGACCCGCCAGACCGTGTCGCCCACATCGTCGGCGACCAGCAGGGCGCCGCTCTTGTCGACGATGACGCCGACCGGACGGCCCTGGGCCTTGCCCTTGTCGTTCAGGAAGCCGGTGACGAAGTCCTCGACCTTGCCCGCGGGCTTGCCGGCCTCGAACGGGACGAAGATCACCTTGTAGCCGGCCTGCGGGTTTCGGTTCCACGAGCCGTGCTGGCCCACGAACACGCCGCCGCGATAGCGGGCCGGGAAGCTCTGGCCCTGATAGAAGGCCAGGCCCAGCGAGGCGGTATGGGCCCCGACCGCGAAGTCCGGGACGATGGCGCGCTCGACCAGGTCGGGGCGGCGGTCGCTGTCGCGGATCCGCTTGTCCGCGTGCCGGCCGAAATAGCTGAAGGGCCAACCGTAGAAGCCGCCCTCGCGCACCGAGGTGATGTAGTCGGGCACGAGGTCGTCGCCTAGTTCGTCGCGCTCGTTGACGGCGGTCCACAGCTGGCCGGTGGCCGGGTTCCAGTCCAGGCCGTTCGGATTGCGCAGGCCCGAGGCGAAGACGCGCTTGGCGCCGGTGGCCAGGTCGATCCGCAGGATCGCGGCGCGGTCGGTCTCGGCGGCCAGGCCGTTCTCGCCGACATTGCTGTTGGAGCCGACCGTGGCGTACAGCGCCTTGCCGTCGGGACTGGCGATGATGTTCTTGGTCCAATGGTGATTGATCGGCCCGCCCGGCAGGTCGGCGATCTTGCGGCCCGGCGCGTCGATGCGGGTCTGGCCCTCGACATAGGGGAAGGCGACGATGGCGTCGGTGTTGGCGACATAGAGCGTGTCGCCGACCAGGGCCATGCCGAACGGCGAGTGCAGGTGGGTCAGGAACGGGACCTTGGTCTCGGCCACGCCGTCGTGATCGGCGTCGCGCAGCAGGGTGATGCGGTCGGCGCTGGGCACGCCCGCTCCGGCCTTCTTCATCAGCAGACCTTCGAAGAAGCCGCGAACGCCCTTCGGCTTCTCGCCGTCGCGCGGACCGCTGCTCTCGGCGACCAGCACGTCGCCATTGGGCAGGACCAGCAGCCAGCGCGGATGGTCCAGGCCCTTGGCGAAGGGCTGGATCCGGAAGCCGGCCGGAACCTTCGGCGTCTGGCCCGCCGGCCATCCGACCACGTCGGAAACCTTAACGGTCGGGATCAGGGCGCGTCGCGGTTCGGGAAGGGCGGGGGTCGCGCCGTATCCGACGGAATTCCCTGTCTGGCCAGGGCTTTGACCGCATCCCGCCAAGGCCGCGAGCGCGGCGCAGGCGACCAGCGCCCCGTAAAAACCGCGACGCATAGCCGCTCTCCCTCTTCATCCAGCGTTCAACGCGCGAGCGCTCTAATCGGCCACGGTCGTCGATACGGGTTTGGCCATGGTGAAGTTCTTATCCACAACGATCAACCGCCGACATTTGATGGGCGGCCTTCTGGGTCTGGGCGCGCCGGGCGCGGCCTCCGCCTCCACGCGCGGTAAGCCGCCGTCTCCGCCGCTGGTCACGCTGCTCGGCGATTCCATCACAGCTGGCCTGGGCGTCGCCCAGGGGCTGGCCCTGCCGGCGCGGCTGCAGTCGGCGCTGGACCAACTGCGGGTCCGGGCCCGCGTTTTCGGCTTCGGCGTGATGGGCGACACCACCCTGGGCGGCCTGGCGCGGGTCGAGCGCGTGCCGGTCGGCACCAGCGTCTGCGTCGTGGCCCTGGGCGGCAACGACCTGCTGCAGGGCGCCGACCCCGCGTGGACCCGCGCCAATCTCCGCGCCATCGTCCAGCGCCTGAAGGCCCGCGACATTCGCGTGGTCCTCGCGGGCGTGCGGGCGCCGGCCCTGCTGGGCGTCGACTACGCCCGCCGCTTCAGCCAGATCTATCCGCAGCTCGCCCAGGAGGAGGGGGTGTTCCTCGAGCCCGACTTCTTCACCGGCGTGATCGGGGTCGCCCGCTACATGCAGGGCGACGGCATCCATCCGAACGCGGAAGGCGCGCGGATCATCGCCGAGCGGCTGGCTCCGGTCGTGGCGCGCGCGCTGAGCGCCTGACGCGAAGACGCCGTCCGCGGCGGGAGCCTACTCCGCCGCGTTCAGGCCGTGCTTGTCGCCGGACGCGTGATGGCGGCCGCCGAACAGCCGGCCCATCAGTCGTTCGGCGCGGGTCTTCAGACCGTCCATCAGCACGAACACCACCGGGATGTAGAGCAGCGACAGCAGGGTCGAGGTGATCAGGCCGCCGATCACCGCGATGGCCATCGGGGCGCGGAACTCGATGTCCGCTCCGAAGCCCACGGCGACCGGGATCATGCCCGCGCCCATGGCCACGGTGGTCATCAGGATCGGCCGGGCCCGCTTGTGGGCGGCGTCGATGATCGCCGTGCGCTTGTCCATGCCCTGTTCCTTCATGGCCATGATCGCGTACTCGACCAGCAGGATCGAGTTCTTGGCGGCGATGCCCATCAGCATCAGGATCCCGATCAGGGTCGAGATCGAGAAGCTGGAGTGGACCAGCACCAGCAGGCCGAAGGCGCCGCCGATGGCCAGCGGCAGGGCCACCATGATCGTGATCGGGTGGGCGAAGCTGCGGAACAGCAGCACCAGCACGACGTACATCAGAAGGATGCCGGTCACGAGCGCGCCGACGAAGCCGGTGACCATCTCGGCGATGAACTCGGAATCGCCGGCCGGGGTCTCCTTGACGCCCGGCGGCAGGTGCTTGACCGAGGGCAGGGCGTGGACGCGCTTGGCCGCCTCGCCGACGACGATGCCGTCCAGCTCGGCGGTGATGGTGGCCACGCGCGAGCGGTCCTGGCGGCTGATCTGCGAAGGGCCGGCGCCGAAGCGGATGTCGGCCACGGCCTCCAGCGGCACGGGTCCGTTGGCCGACGGCACGCGCAGGGTCTGCAGCACCGCCAGATCCTCGCGGGCGTTCTGCGACAGGCGCAGGCGGATCGGCACCTGGCGGTCGCCGAGATTGTACTTGGGCAGGTTCTGGTCGACGTCGCCGATGGTGGCCACGCGCACGGCCTGCGAGATCGCGCCCGCCGAGACGCCGGCGCGCGCCGCCTGGTCGGGCTTGGGCGTGACGACGATCTCCGGACGGGCGATGGCGGCGGTGTTGACCACGTGGGCCAGGCCCGGGACGCCGCGCATCTCGGCCTCGACCTTGCGGGCGGCGGCTTCCAGGTCCGGGCCGTTGTCGCCCAGCAGGCTCAGGGTGTAGGACGCGCCGCTGGAGGGACCGCCGCCATTGTTGCTGCCCGAGCCGATGCGCGCGCCGGGAATGGCCGCCAGCTGGTCGACCATCTCGCGGTTGAACTGCCGCTGGCTCATGCGCTGGTGCTTGTCGATCAGGTCGGCGGTGACGCTGGCCGTGTTGATCGTGTCGCCGCCGACCGCCGCATAGACGCTGACCACTTCCTTGCGGGCCAGCAGCGCCTTGGTGACGCGCTGGGTCACGGCGTCGGTCTCGTCCAGCGTCGCGCCGGGCGGCAGCTCGACCGAGAACTCGGCGCGGCCGCGATCGACCGCCGGCTGGAACTCGAACGGCAGGCGGGTGGCCAGGAACATCGAGCCGGCGAACAGCGGAATGCCCATCAGAAGGACTTTCCAGCGATTGCGCAGGCCCCAGTTCAGCGCCTTCAGATAGGGCCCCATCCACGGGGGGTCCTTGTCCTCATGGCTGGCGTCGGCCTTCAGCATGTAGGCGCCCATCAGCGGCGTCAGCAGGCGGGCGACCACCAGCGAGAACAGCACCGAGATACAGGCGGCCAGGGCGAAGGCCTTGAAGAACTGGCCGATGATGCCGGGCATGAAGCCCACGGGCGCGAACACCGCCACGATGGTGAAGGTGGTGGCCACGACGGCTAGGCCGATCTCGTCGGCGGCTTCCATGGCCGCCGCGTAGGGGCTTTTGCCGCCGCGCATGTGGCGGACGATGTTCTCGATCTCGACGATGGCGTCGTCGACCAGGATCCCGACGGTCAGCGACAGCGCCAGCAGCGTGATGCCGTTCAGCGACTGGTTCAGCGGCGCCAGCACCGCGAAGGTCGGGATCAGCGACAGCGGGATGGCCACGGCCGACAGCAGGGTGGCGCGCCAGTCGCGCAGGAACAGCAGCACCACCAGCACGGCCAGCACCGCGCCCAGGATCAGCGCCTCCATCGAGGCCGCGTAGCTGTTCTCGATATATTTGACGTTGGAGGTGACCTCCTCGATCTTCAGCTCGGGGTGGTCCTTGTTCAGCTGGGCGACGGCCTTGCGCACCTTCTCGGCGGTCTGGACCTCCGAGCCGCCGCGCGAGCGGACCATGTTGAAGGTCACGACCTCCTGGCCGTCATAGCGGGCGCGCGAACGGGGCTCGGCCCAGTGGTCGGTGACCGTGCCGAGATCGCCCAGACGCACCGTGCCCCCGCCGGACATCGGCACGCGGGTCTCGCGCAGCTGCTCGACCGAGCCGGCCGCGCCCAGGGTGCGGATGGCCCGCTCGGCGCCCGAGATCGTCACCCGCCCGCCGGGCAGGTCGGCGTTGGACGAGACCAGGGCCTGGCTGACGGCCGCGGCCGTGACGCCGCTGGCGGCCAGGCGATCGGGATCCAGCGCGACCTCGATCTCGCGGCTGACGCCGCCTTGCCGGTTGACCTGCCGCACGCCCTTGATGGCCAGCAGCGCCCGGCTGACGTCGTTGTCGACGAACCAGCTGCGCTGTTCCGGCGTCAGGGTCGGCGCCCGGACCACATAGGTGATCAGGCCGTTGCCGGTGGTGTCGATCCGGGTGACGATCGGCTCCTGCATGTCCTGCGGCAGCGAGCCGCGCAGATTGGACATGGCGTTGCGCACGTCGTTGGTGACGCGCTCGTGGTCCACCCCCAGCTCGAACTCGATGAAGGTGGTCGAGGCGCCGTCGACGACGGTGGAGTTGATGTGGCGCACCTGGCCCAGGCCCGCGACCGAGTCCTCGATCAGGCGTGTGACCTGGGTCTCCAGCTCCTGGGGCGCGGCGCCGGGGCGCACGGCCGTGACCACCACGAACGGGAAGTCGACGTCGGGATTGTTGTTGATCCGCATGCTCTTGAAGCCGGCGATCCCGAAGACCGTCAGCAGCAGGAACAGGATCACGACGGGGATCGGGTTCTTGATCGCCCAGGATGAGATGTTGCGCATCGGACGGTCCTCAGCGCGCCGGTTGGGCGGGGGTCTGGACGCGCGGCGTCGCGCCCACGCGCACGGGGTCGCCTTCGCCCAGGAAGCCCGCGCCGTCGACCACCACCGTCTCGCCCGGGTTCAGGCCCGCGGCGGCGACGCGGTCGCCGGTCGTGGCCAGCACGTCGATCCGGCGGAAGTGAACCTTCTTGCCGGCGTCGACGACGAACACCCCCGGACGGTTCTCGCGGTACAGCACCGAGGCCGAGGGGACGACCAGGGCGGGCTGATCGCCGGCGTCGATGGTGGCGCGGGCGAACATGCCCGGCCGGAACGCGCCCATGGCGGTCAGCGCCACCCGCGCCATGCCCAGGCGGCTGGACGGATTGACCTCGGAGGTGACGATGCGGACCCGGCCGCTCATCTGGCCGACCTTTTCGGAATAGACCTTGGCCGGCATCCCGGCCTTGACGGCCGAGAGGTCGGTCTCGGGAATTTCGGCGTTCAGCTCCAGGCGGCTGTCGCGGACGATGCGGAAGAGCTCGCTTCCGGCGGTGACGATCTGGCCCTTGTGGACGCTGCGGCGGCTGATCAGCCCGCCGACCGGCGCGCGGATCGTGGCCTGGGCCAGATGGGCGGCGGTCTCGCCGCGCGCGGCCTCGGCGGCGGCCAGGTTGGCGGCGGCCGAGCCTTCCTTGGCCGTGGCGGTGTCCAGGCCCGCCTGCGACAGGTAGCCCTTGGCGTTCAGCTCGCGCGAACGGTTCAGCGACGCCCGCGCCTCGGCCAGGGTGGCCTTGGCGGCCGCGACGCTGGCCTCCTGCTGGCGCAGCTGGGCGGCGATCAGGGCGTCGTTCAGCTTGACCAGCACCTGGCCGGCCTTGACCACCTGACCCTCCTCGGCGTTGACGGAGAGGGCGGTCAGGCCGCCGGTCTCGGCGCCGACCGGCACCTCTTCCCACGGCGAGATCGTGCCGCTGGCGTTGATCTGGCGAGCGATCGGCGCGCTGACCACCTGGGCCACGCTGACGGTCTGGGCGGCGGTCCCGCCCCCGGCGGCCTTGACCTTCTTGGGCTTCTTGTCGCCGCAGCCGGCCAGCGCGATCGCGCTGACGCCCAGGATCAAGACCAGCGCGCTCACAGACGGGCGACGCCCCGCGATCCGGTTCAGCACGACGATATCCCCAGCCACAATTAAAAGCCCGCCGGCCTTCTAGCCGACAAACCCCGGAGCGCTGAGTTAATTTACCGTAAGACGATAAATGGCCATCAATGCGCGTCAGGCTTTCACGTCGCGGTCCGTCCCGGCCTGCGCCGCCTTGGCCCGGGCGAAGGCGGGGCGGTCCCGCATCCGGGCCCAGTACGCGGTCACGGCCGGGGAAAACTGGTCGGAAAGATCCAGCGTCTCGGCCAGCAGCAGGGCGTAGGCCACCGAAATGTCCGCGCCGGTGAAGCGTTCGCCGGCCACGAACGGCGCGGTCTCGAGCCGGGCGTCCAGGCCGCGCAGCCGCGCCAGGAACCAGCGGGCGTAGTCGCCGGCGACCTGGGGATTGCGCCGATCCTCGGGCTCCAGCCGCGTGTAGCGCAGCACCAGGGTCTGCGGAAAGGTCAGGGTCGCCTCGCCGTACAGCAGGCCGTTCAGATAGGCGCCATAGCCGGCCTCGTCCGGGCGCACGGACAGGGCGCCGTTGCCATGACGCATCGACAGGTACTCGATCATCGCCGAGGACTCGGTCATCCGCGTCTCGCCGTCGACCAGCAGCGGGATGGTGCCCAGCGGGTTTTCGTCGAGATAGTCCCGCGCGTGGAAGCGCGGCGGGAACGGCAGCAGCTTCAGTTCATAGGGCAGGCCCAGCTCCTCCAGCGCCCAGAGCGGCCGGAACGAGCGGGCGTCGCGGCAGTGCCAGAGGGTGATCATGCCTGTCTCCCCATATCCCCTCCGACCCAACATACCCCCACCGCGTCGGAGGGGTGAACGAGACGGCGCGGCGCGCGCCCTCGTCCACCGCCTCCCTCGCGCGGAAAGAGGGCGATCAGAGCCGCTCGATGATCGTGACGTTCGCCAGGCCGCCGCCCTCGCACATGGTCTGCAGGCCATAGCGGGCGCCGCGATCCTTCAGGGCGTGAACCAGGGTGGTCATCAGCTTGGCCCCCGAGCCGCCCAGCGGGTGGCCGAGCGCGATGGCGCCGCCGTGGACGTTCAGCCTGTCCGGATCGGCGCCCGTCGCCTGAAGCCACGCGGTCGGCACCGAGGCGAAGGCCTCGTTGACCTCGTAGAGGTCGATGTCGCCGATCTTCATGCCGGCCCGCTCCAGCGCGCGCTGGGTGGCGGGGATTGGCGCCTCGAGCATGATGACCGGGTCGTGGCCGATCACCGTCATGCCGTGGATCCGCGCCAGCGGCGTCGCGCCCAGCGCCTTCAGGCCGCGTTCGTTGACGATCATCACGCCCGCCGCGCCGTCGCAGATCTGGCTGGAGGTGGCGGCGGTCAGGCGGCCGTCCTCGGCCAGCAGCTTCACCGCGCCGATCGACTCCCGCGAGGCGTCCCAGCGGATGCCCTCGTCGGCGGCGTGGGTCTCGGTCGTCCCGTCCGGCAGGGTGACCTCGATCGGCACGATCTCGGCGGCGAACTTGCCGGCCTTGGTCGCTGCGGCCGCGCGCTGGTGGCTGGTCAGGGCGTAGGCGTCCAGCACGTCGCGCTCCAGGCCGTACTTGCGGGCCACCATCTCGGCGCCGGCGAACTGGCTGAACTGAATGTCCGGATAGCGGGCCTGGATGCGCGGGCTCATATAGGTCCCGAAGCCGTTCTTGTAGGGCAGGGTCGAGGGCAGGCCCATCGGCACGCGGCTCATGCTCTCGACGCCGGCGGCGATGACGATGTCCATGGCCCCCGACATCACGGTGGCGGCGGCGAAGTGGATGGCCTGCTGCGACGAGCCGCACTGGCGGTCGACCGACGTGGCCGGCACGCTCTCGGGCAGCCTGGAGGCCAGGACCGCGTTGCGCGCGATATTGACGGACTGCTCGCCCGCCTGGCCGACGCAGCCCAGGATCACGTCCTCGATCAGGGCCGGATCGGCGCCGACGCGCTCGACCAGGCTGTCCAGCACCACGCCGGCCAGGTCGGCCGGATGCCAGCCCGAGACCTTGCCGCCCTTGCGCCCGCCGGCCGTCCGCGCGGCCGCCACGATATAAGCTTCGCCCATGTGTTCCTCCTGTCGCGGGGAGGAAAACAGGCGGTGGCGCCTATGTCAGCGGTGACGCGGCGTCAGGGGGCGATGGAGGTCGAAAGCGCGAGGCGGCGCCCAGAAAGAGCGCCAGCATTACAAGATAGCTGAAAACTGAACTCGCGCGAAAATAGGCCAATCCCCAGACCTTGCTGTCGGCGATCACCGCCAAATGGAGAACGACATTTAAGCCCTGGAAGCCGCACGCCCAAAGAGGCCACCACCGATCCGATCGTAGAGCTACGAACAACAATACGCTCAAAAGCAGGATGTCGACGAACATGACGCCCTGCTGAACGCCCCAGAGCTGCAGCCCATGATGGAGGGCGGCCGTCGCGACCCAGGCCAGGATCATCGCCGCGCCCGAGCACCGTTCGGACCACCCGCCGCGCCAGAACGCTACGCCTGCCGAGATCAACAGCGCGCCGAGGCTCATCCATTGGTACAGATAGCGAAACGACATCGGGGGGAAGGTGGCGCCATTTGGTGAAAAAGCAAAACGCCTCTCGCTTGAATTGCAAGAGGCGTTTGCCGGCTAGATGTGGATGCTCAACAGGTTGTCCTCGTCGAGACCGAGGCGGCTGATGGGTGTCTGTGAGTTTATCCCGCCGTGGGGTCGATGCCAGTTGTATCGATGCAGCCCGGAGGC
>Ga0209426_1000930_pt1 | contig 22386 bp, 21 predicted proteins | sample Deesub1362B_J571_FD_187697 | JGI IMG/M metagenome (GOLD analysis project Ga0209426, IMG submission 187697) | Deep oceanic, basalt-hosted subsurface ecosystem from Juan de Fuca Ridge flank, Pacific Ocean, CORK Borehole 1362B_J2.571 (SPAdes)... ...
TGCTGAAAAGGCTGCCGACGCATAAAGCGACCCAAATAGAAGAATTACTGCCACATCGCTGGAAATCCAACTCAAATTAAAAAATAGGCATGGGGTTCAGCGGACGCTTACGATAAATTTTCATAAGCCGCTTCATCAAAACCGATCACATAACCTTGAGGAGTTTGTAAAACTGGGCGTTTAATCAAGCTCGGTTGTGCGATCAATGTTTCAATCAGATTTGATTCGTTACTAGTCGCATGATTTTGTTCTGCTTCACTGAGTTTGCGCCATGTGGTGCCTTTTTTATTTAATACCTTGTCTGCGCCAATCTCTTTCAGCCAGACTGTTAAAGTTTCAGCATCAATACCTTGTTTTTTATAATCATGAAATTCGTAAGCAATTCCTTTGGCAGTTAAAGCATCGAAAGCTTTTTTCATTGAATTGCAATTTTTAATACCGTAAATTTTAAACATACTGAAAAACCATATAGATTGATTAAAAGATTTATTCGAAAGCCTAACGTAAAAACTGACTCAGTTGCCAATCGATATTGTTTATAAAGTTGATTGAGAGATTTTTAAAAGATGGGCGATTGATTAAATTGTTCTTATATATTGAGCATAAAAGCTAAAGACAGCGTCAAGAAAAAAATCGAATATCTAAAAAAGAGAAAACCCGCATCTAATCATCCTGATCATGCGGGTCTCATTTCAACGTCCAATGTCTCATCCTTGCAAATAAACTTAAACTAAGTTTATTTTATCTTCCTACGGCGTCCTATCCCTTCTGGTCATCCTGACCGCTTCCCTGTGCCGTGGTGCTATAATGCCGTTACAGGTGATAAATAAAAATACACAAAAAACGACACGATATGTAAGCTAAAGAAGCGGTCAAAGTGAACACTTGTTCACTTATTCGTTTATTTTGTAGTCGATGATCACAGGGGCATGGTCGCTAAACCATTGTTCTTTATAGACCCATGCATTGGTTGTACGTGCTTTCCAGTCTGGAGAGCAAGCTTGATAGTCGATGCGCCAACCGACATTTTTCGCACGGGCTTGACCGCGATTTGACCACCATGAATATAATTCTGCTTCTTGGCGGACTTCACGGAAAGTATCCACATAGCCCAAATCATCATAAATGTGATCAAGCCATGCTCGTTCATGTGGTAAGCAGCCTGATGATTTTTGATTGCCTGACCAGTTTTTAATATCAATACGTTTATGCACGATATTATAGTCACCACAGACGATGATCGATTTATTTTCATCTCGCCATTGTTTTAAAATCTTGGCGTATTCTAGTAAAAATAAATCTTTACGTGCTTGTGCATCTTCACCACTTGAACCTGATGGTAAGTATAGAGAAGCAATATGAACAGGATGTGACAGTCCTAAATCAAACTCCGCCGTGATAAAACGCCCTTGCGAGTCAGCAAGTTCAAAGCCAAGTCCATTTTTCACCGTAATAAATGGCAAACGACTATAAATTGCTGTACCTGCATAGCCTGCACGTTCAGCTGGAAATAAGTGCGTATACCAACCCTCAGGTTTGAATTTATCAGTCCATTGTTCATGGGTGATGCGGCTTTCTTGCATACATACGACATCCGCATCGGACTGTTCTAACCATTCGAGTAGACCTTTGGTTACTGATGAACGTAGCCCATTTACGTTAATTGAGACGACTCGAAGAATTTTTACATCACTTGGATAGCTATCCTTTGGTATCATGCGTATGTTTAACCTCAATTGATGAATTTGGAGCACCTTATGACAACGCCTGTGTCATTTAATCCGCAAGCTTTTATTGAACTCGCATTATCACGTGGTGTGCTTAAATTTGGTGAGTTTACCTTAAAATCAGGTCGTGTCAGTCCTTATTTCTTTAACGCAGGTTTGTTAAATGATGGTGAAGCACTCTCTCTTTTAGCACAAGGCTATGCTGATAAATTGGTTCAGTGTGACAATGTCGGTTTGATTTTTGGTCCTGCGTACAAAGGTATTCCTTTTGTAGCAGCAACTGCGGTGGCCTTGTCTCAAATACATGGCAAGAGCGTTCCTTGGGGTTTTAACCGTAAAGAAGCTAAAGATCATGGTGAAGGTGGTGTGTTGGTTGGTGCATCGGTTGCAGGTCAAAAAGTCTGGATCATTGATGATGTGATCACTGCGGGGACTGCGATTCGTGAAGTTGTGACTATCTTAAAAAATGCTGGTGCAACGATTGCGGGGGTATTGGTTGCATTAGATCGTCAAGAACGTGGTCAAGGTGAACTTTCTGCGATTCAGGAAGTACAAAAAGAACTCGAAATCCCAGTGCATGCTTTAATCACAATGAAAGATTTGATGGATTATTTGGATGCCAAAGGCGAGAAAGAAGCATTGGCAAATATGCAGGCTTATCGTGAAAAATATGGCATCTAAGTTTTAGATAGAGAAAGGAAGCTGATGCTTCCTTTTTATTGAGTTTAATTCATCAATTATTGGAAATAATGATTGAAAAATAAGCGTGGAACGTGAAAAATCATATAAAAGCCGTTTCAGTATGCTGAACCCTAGAACGACCTAATTTAAGATATTGATATTTATGTTAAAATCTCAAGTATTTCGCATAAGGTGTATTATGTTAATTTTAGAAAAATTAATAAATAATCTCTAAAAAGAAAGATTAATTTTGTCTTTCATTCTCAAATAGATTTGATATAGTAAAATTTATAATGAATAATCCATTTTATGGATAAAATGTCCATAGAAATTAGGTTTTATATATGATTATTGACTTCACAGTAGAAAATTTTCTATCTTTTAGAGAACAACAAACATTAAGTTTTATTGCTGACAATAAGAATTTAGCCCATAGTAACCACTTATTAGATACACCTATTAAGGATCTTAAACTTTTAAAAGTGGCGGTCATCTATGGCCCTAATGCGTCAGGAAAATCTAATTTTTTATCAGCTCTACATCGTTTAAAAAAATTAGTTGTAAATTCTGTTAGTCATTCACCAAATGATGAAACTAAAATTTTGCCATTCAAGTTAGATAAAGAAAGTCGTATTACTCCTTCTACTTTTGAGCTTAATTTTTTATGTAATGGCATCAGATATAATTACTTGATTGAACTAGATTCACAGAGAGTCTATTTTGAGCATCTTTCTTATTATCCAAAGAAATACAAAAAGAATATTTTTACACGACAATTAGACGATACAAAAGAATATTTTTATAGCTTTGGTGATGATTTAAAACCTAAAAGAATTTATGAAGATATCGCAATCAGAACTTCCGAAAATGTTTTATTTTTATCAAAAGCAGTTCAAGATAATAGTAAGTTTTTAAAACCAATTTATGATTGGTTTGATCAAGTACTTGTAGAGCAAACTTCATTAGAAGACGCTGCAAAAAAAATCTATAGTGATGATACTTTCAAAAACCAGTTTCTAAATTTTATTAGTAAACAGGATATAGACATTGTTAATGTTAATGTTGATCCCTCATCATTAGCTGAAAAAATTCTTAAAAGTGATAAAAATATTCCTCCAGAAATGAAGGAGAAAATTATGAGTAATTTCAAAGATGAGATGGTTTATGATATCCAAACTGTCCATAAGGACATTGATGGTGATTTAGTACCTTTCGAATTTGGATTAGAGTCTAATGGCACTCATAAATTATTTGCTTTATCTCCACTTGTTGTAAAAAATTCAGAAGAACCCACTAAGACATTTTACGTAGATGAACTTAGTTCTGCATTACACCCTCTTCTTGTAAGAAATTTTTTAAAAACTTTTCATGAGAATGATAACCAAATGATTTGTGTCACTCACGACACTCACTTAATTGATCCTGATTTCTTAAGAAAAGATCAAATCTACTTTGTAGAAAAAGATAACGATCAAGCTTCATCTCTTTATTCTTTATTAGAATTTAACCCAAGAAATGATCGCGAAAACTGGGAGTTACGTTATTTATCAGGAAGGTATGGTGCAACACCATTTTTAAAATAATTGTACATAGAGATTTTTAATGGGTACTGATGATATAGCGAAGAAGAGAATTGCAGCCAGTCGCAAAGCAAAAGAAGATCGTAAACTTGCAAAACGTTCAGCCGGTAATCGTAGTCTTATTCCTAAAGTCCTAATACTTACAGAGGGCGATTCAGAAGAAATATATTTTCAGAAACTAATTGAAAATATGTCGTTACCTACTGTTTTTTCTGAAAAAAGCTCATGTACGGATAGTGTAGGTATTGTTAGTGAGGCTGTGAAATTAGCAAAAGCGGAAGAAAGAAAAGGGAATGCTTATACATATATATTCTGCATATTTGATTTGGATACGGTAAAAAATAAAAAGTTCCTTGATGTGATAAGTAACTACAAATCAAAGGAAACTAGAATTTTTCCAATATATTCTTTTCCTTGTATCGAAGTCTTTTTTTCTCTTCATTTTGAAATATGCACGAAGCCTTTTCATGTTACAGGTAATAAATCTATTGGAGATACTGTAAAAGACTACTTTAGGCAAAAATTTGACAATGAATATTCTGAGACGAATAAAGAAAGCATTGAAAAACTAACTTATGAATATAAGAGAGCTATATATCACTCTACAAAGCTAATAGAGCAACAGGTTTCTGTTGACTCTATTAATCCTATAAGTACAGTCCATAAACTACTCATATTATTAGAATCAATATTTTGCAAAAATAGTTCTTATATATTTGAGAGAGATATAGAAGACTTCATTGAATCAAAAATCTAAATCAGAAGGCACCTACCTAGGTGCTTTCTCATTTAACATAAAATCTCTAATGCGAATCACTTCACTTCTCCTCACACTTCTTACATTCCAACATCACCCCTAACTTTTCCTTACGCCCTTGCTCCGTCAACACCCAAGGGCGATTTTGCCACGGTGGATCATGGCGCACATGCTGCGTATGACCACAAGCTAGATCAGCAACCCAATGATTTTCTTCATCGATATGAAAACCAACAATAGCTTGCTGCATTTATTCACTCAAACTTTCGAGTTTAGAATCCTCTAAACCCTTTAAAAAACGATGGCATAGATTATGAATTGCCACCAAATCATTGGGATCGAGACCCAATGAGCAGGCGAGTTTAAAAGGAATTAAGGTAATTTGATCTTTTGCAGCAAGTGCTTTTTCTAGCAAGATTACCTTTTTCATACGCTCATCTTCTTTTACCGCAACGCGCTTTAAAAATTGCTTTTCTTCAAGTTTTTTAATAATTGGCGTCAGCGTGCCTGAATCAAAAAAGGTCTTTTGTCCAATTTCAGACAACGTCACATTGTCCTTTTCATACAAAGCCAACAGTACGATAAATTGCGGATAGGTTAGGTCGTATTCCTGAAGTAAGGGACGATATTGACGAATCATTGCATTGGTCGCGGAATACATTGCAAAACACACTTGATTATCCAAGTAAGAAAATTCAGTCATGCTTTACTCCCCAAGGTCACCTTTGCTAGCTCACAGTATAGATTGGTTAATAAGAAAAGTATATTGCGCATAATTAACTTGTATGCAAGATAATTGTGTGCAATATTAATTCGCATAGCTGAACAAATAGACAAAGCTATTAAGCAAATAAGATGGATTGAATCAGAGCGAGATGTTGTATGACCACAATTTATGATTTTCAGGCTGAACTTTTAGAAGGTGAGCAAAAGAACCTTGCAGACTATCAAGGCAAAGTTTTATTGGTAGTGAACACTGCAAGTCAATGTGGCTTAACCCCACAATTTGAAGGGCTTGAGAAGCTATATCAAGACTATCAACAACAAGGTTTGGTGATTTTAGGTTTTCCATGTAATCAGTTTGCAAACCAAGACCCATCAAGCAATGAAGAAATTGGCAGCTTCTGTCAGCGCAACTATGGTGTGTCATTTCCTATGTTTGCCAAAGTCGATGTGAATGGTTCAAATGCACATCCGATTTATAAATACCTCACCTCAGAAGCCAAAGGTATTTTAGGTAGTGAAAGCATCAAATGGAATTTCACCAAGTTTTTGATTAATCAAAATGGCGAAGTGATTAAACGTTATTCTCCAACGACCAAACCTGAAAAAATTGGCAAAGATATTCAGAAACTTTTGGCTTAATTTGATGCTGAAAGCGAATGCTGCACGAATTACTGGCAATGAAATCATTTGCCAGTAATTTTATAATTTTTATCACTCAGAAAATCGTCTATTTAAATAAATAGAATCTAGTGATCTGAATAAATTAGAATTTTTTAGATTTAAGAATTACATAACTTGTTTAAACATCATCACTAAACTTCGCTATACTTTTTGCCAAGATTAAAAATACGAGCGTCAAATTATGCGTGTACTTGTAGTGATGGACCCAATCGAAACGGTAAATCTTAAGAAAGATTCCACGATGGCAATGTTATGGGCGGCAAGTCGTCGCGGGCATGAATTGGGTTATGCATTACAACACGATTTATATATTGATCAAGGTAAAGCATTTGGTCTGATTGCACCGCTTAAAGTCTTTGAAGATTACGATCATTATTATGAGTTGGGTGAGAAGCGTAAAGCGTCATTGGCGGATTACGATGTGGTGTTGATGCGCAAAGACCCGCCATTTGACATGAATTTTGTCTATACCACTTATATTTTGGAACAAGCAGAACGTGAAGGCGCGTGGATTATTAACAAACCCCAATCCTTACGCGACTGCAATGAAAAATTGTTTGCAACTCAATTCCCAGAACTTCAAGTGCCCACTTTAGTGACTTCACAACAAAGCCTGATTCGTGAATTTATTAAAGAACATGGCGATGTGATCGTAAAACCACTCGATGGAATGGGTGGAATGGGGATTTTCCGTTTATATCAAGATGGCGTAAATATCGGTTCAACTCTAGAAATGCTCACCGAAATGGGCACACGTCCAATCATGGCGCAACGTTATATTCCTGAAATCGTCGAAGGAGATAAGCGTATTTTGATGGTGAACGGTGAACCTGTACCTTATTGTTTGGCACGTATTCCACAAAATGGCGAAGTGCGTGGTAACTTGGCTGCGGGTGGTCTAGGTCAGGCGCGTCCACTCACTGAAAATGATAAAATGATCGCAGCAAAAGTGGGTCCTTTCCTGCGTGAAAAAGGCTTAGTTTTTGTCGGTCTTGATGTGATTGGTAATTATGTGACAGAGATTAATGTCACGAGCCCAACCTGTATCCGTGAGATTGATGCACAATTTGGGACGTCGATTGCAGACGATCTATTCAATGTCTTAGAAGCAGGCCGTTCAAATTAATTGAGCTGTTAGATTTTGACCCAAATGCCCATTTGTTTTTTGCGAAAATTAACATACGAATGGGCATTTAGATGTCGACAGAACCATGTTTTTAGCAAACAATTGAAAAAAGCTACGCTTTCTGTTGTAAACAGGTGAAATTCGCTTTTCGTGAATGAAGCTTTAGGATTAAAATAACTCCCGAAAACAATAGACGATAACCTTCTTTTTTGAGTTGAAGAATTAGACCGTGACCAATTCGCCACAGAACAAACCCAAACATGTCATGATGATGGCCGCTGGTACAGGTGGACATGTCTTTCCAGCACTTGCAGTTGCGAAACAACTTCAACAAGAAGGTTGCCAAGTCTCATGGTTAGCGACACCATCGGGTATGGAAAATCGCTTACTTAAAGATCAAAATATTCCAATCTATCAAATTGATATTCAAGGTGTACGCGGTAATGGTTTAGTCCGTAAACTCAGCGCACCTTTTAAAATCTTAAAAGCGACCTTAAGCGCTATGCGCTACATGAAACAGTTGAAAGTTGATGTAGTTGCAGGCTTTGGTGGTTATGTCGCAGGACCAGGTGGTTTAGCTGCACGTTTACTTGGTATTCCTGTATTAATTCATGAGCAAAATGCGATTGCAGGATTTACCAACACCCAATTGGCTCGTATTGCCAAAACCGTGTGTCAGGCATTTCCAAATACTTTCCCAAACAGTGATAAAGTCGTCACCACAGGCAATCCTGTACGTGCGGAAATTAGTTCGATTTTGAATCCTTCTTGGCGTTATCAAACCCGAGAGCAGGAGCATCAACCGATTAGCATCTTGATTGTGGGAGGGTCATTGGGGGCACAAGCGTTGAATGAGCGCTTACCCGCAGCATTGAAAAAAATAAATGCGCCTCTCAATGTATTCCATCAATGTGGTCAGAACCAACAGGATGTCACGCTTGAGCGTTATCAAGATGCGCCAGCGACATTAAAAGTTGATGTTCAGCCATTCATTCATGATATGGCAAAGGCGTATAGTGAAGCAGATTTGATTATCTGTCGTGCGGGTGCGTTAACCGTCACCGAGGTTGCGACAGCAGGGGTTGCTGCAGTTTTTGTTCCACTACCGATCGCTGTAGATGATCACCAAACTGCAAATGCGAAGTTTTTAGCAAATGTTGGTGCGGCTAAGATTTGTCAACAAGCAGAAATGACACCTGATGTGTTAGATAAACTGCTAAGTAGCTTGATCAATCGTCAGTTACTTTCTGAAATGGCAGTTAAAGCACGTCAACAAGCACAACCAAATGCTACACAGCATGTGGTTGATCTGATTAAAAAATTGTAATTCGAGTCCATCTATGTCACCTACAAATCCAAACCAAGCCAAAAAGCTAATCAAAGTGCCTGAAATGCGCCGTATTAAAAACATCCACTTTGTTGGTATTGGTGGTGCGGGGATGTGCGGTATCGCTGAGGTATTAGCCAACCAAGGTTATAAAATTTCGGGTTCAGACATTAAAGCCTCAAAAACCACAGCGCAACTCGAAGCGAATGGCGTTAAAGTCTTTATTGGACATAGCGCTGACAATATTAAAAATGCCAACGTCCTTGTTGTTTCAACAGCGATTGATCCTGAAAATCCAGAGATTAAAGCCGCGATTGAACAACGTACACCGATTGTACGTCGTGCTGAAATGCTTGGTGAGTTGATGCGTTATCGTCATGGTATTGCAGTTGCAGGTACACATGGTAAAACTACAACGACTAGTTTATTAACAACGATGTTGGCGGAAGAAAATCTTGACCCGACATACGTGATTGGTGGATTGCTGAATAGTACAGGGGTAAATGCGGCATTGGGTGAAAGCCGTTTTATCGTGGCAGAAGCGGATGAGTCAGATGCTTCATTCTTATATTTGCAGCCAATGGCCGCGATTGTGACCAACATCGATGCCGATCATATGGACACTTATGAAGGTAGTTTCGATAAATTAAAAGATACCTTTATTCAATTCCTACATAACTTGCCGTTCTATGGCTTGGCTGTGGTATGTGGTGATGATGCCAATATTCGCGAAATTTTACCGCGTGTTGGGCGTCCAGTACTGACCTATGGTTTTAATGAAGATAATGATGTACGTGCCGTTGACGTTGAACAAGATGGTATGCGCTCACATTTCACTGTATTGCGTAAAGATCGTGAGCCATTACGTGTCACGATTAACCAACCAGGTTTACACAATGTCCTAAATGCGCTTGCGGCGATTGGTGTTGCGACAGATGAAGGTGTTTCTGATGGTGCGATTTGTCGTGCTTTAGAAGGCTTTAGCGGTGTTGGTCGTCGTTTCCAAGTTCAAGGTGAATTTGAGGTTGGTGAAGGCACTGTTAAACTCGTTGATGATTATGGCCACCATCCAAAAGAAGTTGAAGCAACGATTAAGGCAGCGCGTGCCAGTCATCCAGATCGCCGTTTAGTCATGATGTTCCAACCACATCGTTTTAGTCGTACTCGTGATTGCTTTGATGACTTCGTGGATGTTCTTTCGCAAGTTGATCAACTTTTATTGTTAGAAGTTTATCCAGCGGGTGAAAAGCCGATTGTGGGTGCAGACAGCCGTGCTCTTGCGCGTAGTATTCGTTTGCGTGGTCAGGTTGAGCCGATTTTAGTTGATCCTGTTGAAGGAAATTTACCAAACGTTTTGCAAAAAGTGTTACAACCGAATGACCTGTTATTAACACAAGGTGCGGGTAACGTCGGTGCAATTTCGGTAGAATTGGCTCAGCATCGCTTGTATGCCCAGTAGTTTTAGAAAATTCCTCCCAACCTTCTTTTAACAAAGGGCGGAGTTCCCCTCTTTCATAAAGATGGGGCGGGAAGATTTAGAGAATTTAGAAAAGTTTTAAGGATATAAACGTGTCAAATGCTGCAAAATTCGGCAAAGTTGCTGTGTTATTTGGTGGGAAGTCGGCTGAGCGTGCTGTGTCATTAGACAGTGGTCAAGCTGTATTAGAGGCTTTATTGCGTTCAGGTGTACAAGCAGAAGCATTTGATCCACAAGAAAAAAGCGTAACTGAGCTTGTTGCCTATGATCGTGCATTTATTGTATTGCACGGTCGTGGTGGTGAAGACGGACAAATTCAAGGTGTGCTTGAGTGGTTAAATATTCCATATACAGGAACGGGCGTTCAAGGCTCTGCGATTGGTATGGATAAAGTCAAAACCAAACAAATTTGGCAGGGTAGTGATTTGCCAACAGCTCCATACCGCATTATTACAAAAGATTCTGATTTGAACTCAGTTATAGCTGATCTAGGCTTGCCCGTGATCATCAAGCCTGTACATGAAGGTTCGAGTGTCGGGATGAGTAAAGTTGAAAAAGCAGAAGATTTTGCTGCGGCAATCGAGAAAGCGACTCAACATGATGCAGTGGTCATGGCTGAAAAATGGATTACGGGTCGTGAATTCACGATTTCTTTCCTGAATGGTCAACCGTTGCCAGTTATTCGTTTGCAACCCCCAGCTGATGTCGCATTTTATGACTATGAAGCGAAGTACCAACGCGATGATGTGCAATATGGTATTCCATGTGGTTTGAGTGAAACTGAAGAAAAGTCTTTGCAAGCGCTATGCTTACGTGCATTTCAAGCAGTAGGTGCAGAAGGTTGGGGACGTATTGATGCGATGCAAGATGAGCAAGGTAATTTCTGGTTGTTAGAGGTAAATACTGTACCTGGTATGACCAGCCACTCGCTTGTACCTAAAGCTGCACAAGCGGTCGGTTATAGTTTTGATGAGCTTTGCCTAGCAATTTTAGAGCAAACTTTAGCAAAGTCGGCTTAATTATTCATGGCTCAACTTCCTGCATCAATGCGTCGTAAAACACGACCTGCCATCAGCTCTATTCATGAGAAACCGCCTTCGCCTAAACAAAAAATGGTGAACGCGGGTGGTTGGCTGCTTCTTGTTGTTGCATTTGCCGTGCTTGCAGTTGGTCTTTATGGCTTATATAAAGTCATGACAGATGCAACTGTGGCACAATTGCAGGTGGTGGGTACTCAATCAGAAGTTGAGAACCAACAGTTGGTTCAACATCTCAATCCTATAATTAAAGATAATTATTTCACTTCAGATTTAGAATTAATTCGTGATCAGGCGTTACAAGTCTCATGGGTTGATCGGGTGGTAGTTTCACGAGCTTGGCCAAATGCAATTCGTGTGCGGGTGATGCCGCGACATGCGATTGCACGTTGGGGAACAGGGCGCTTGCTCAGTGATAATGGCGATGTATTTAGCGAAGCTGTGCCAAAGGTACATCCAAACTTGCCGCTTTTGCATGGTCCAGTCAGCCAATCCAAAATGATGATGCGTCGCTATAATGAAATTAATCAGTTGTTTTATCCTGCAAATTTGCGGTTAAAAGAGCTTTATTTAACAGAGCGTATGACATGGTTCATGCAGTTTGACTCAGGTTTACGTATTATTGTTGACCAAGATCAAACCATGAATAAGTTACAACGCTTGAGCCAATTGGCACAAACGGATTTAAAACCTGTATGGTCAAAAATCTCGGCGATTGATTTACGTTACCGAAATGGTTTAGCCATTCAGTGGAAAAATGCAATGCCGCCAAAGATTGTCAATGGTCAATTAGTTGTAACGATTGATGACACAAACCTTGCGGGTGCAATTCAGGCAAAGCCATAATACGTGGCTTGAAAATAACAGGCAATTTTGCCCGTATAAACAACAAAAGATATGGTATTGAAGTAATGAGTGAAGCTGTTCCCTCAGTTGTTGCGATTGATATTGGGACTCATAAAGTCTCAGTTTTGATTGGTAAGATCCATGCACCGGATAAAATCCAAGTGATTGGCATGGCAACTGCTCGCAACCGAGGTATGGTTAAAGGCAAGATTGTCAGCTTAGACAAGGTGATTGCTGCCATTAAAAATGCAGTATCCGAAGCAGAAGATATGGCGGAATGTCGTATTCATAGCGCATGGGTGTCGATACCAAGTACTGAATTACAAAGTTTTTATGCTTCAGGTCGCACTCCTGTCGCAAATCATGATCATATTATTACGACAAATGAAGTAGTTAGAGCGTTAGAGTTGGCTAAAGCGAGCCATGTGACCCCTGATTATTATTTGGCAAGTGCTGTGCCTTTAGGCTTTGAGTTAGGTGACTCTGCTGAATGGGTACAAAATCCTGTGAATATGTCAGCACATAGCATGACAGGACACTATCAGCTGATGATGATGCCGATCAGCACCATGCAAAACCTTGATCGCGCGATGAAAGGTGCGAACATTGGTGTTGAGAAAATGGTGGTATCTTGCCTTGCAACAGCTGAATCGAGCTTGTTGAAAGATGAAAAAGAATATGGTGTTTGTTTAGTTGATATTGGTGCAGGTATTACCAATATTGCGGTTTATTTGGATGGACGTTTGGCATTAGCACGTACTTTACCGCGTGGCGGTGAAAATGTGACACGTGATATTGCAGCAGTTTTACAGACTACAACTGAAGAAGCCGAACGTATCAAAATTTTACATGGTTGTGTCGATATCAGTGTGGTCAAACCTGACCATATGATTCAAGTTCAAGGTATTGATGGTACGCAAACCATCAGTCGTATTGAGCTTGCAGAAATTGTAATTGCACGTTATGAAGAAATCTTTACATCTATCCGTGAAGAGTTAGAGCATAGTGGTGCAATTCATGGTTTATATCATGGTGTTGTACTCACAGGTGATGCTTGTCAAATTGAAGGAATGGTGAATTTGGCGCGTCGTATGCTTGGTGTATCTGCACACTTGGGTAATCCGCCTTTGCAAGTTTATGCTGAAGATCAGCACTTACCTGCATTGCGCCGTTCAATGTATGCGACAGCGGCAGGGTTGTTGATGTTTAGCCAAAGTGACTTACAAGATGCTGTTGAAGAACCTGAAGAAGCGAATGATCGGAGTTTTATGGATCGTGTCGCAAATGGTTGGAATGCACTCAATAGCAAGCTTAAGGCGATTTTCTAACTTGTAGGTATTTTGGGGAAAAATTGTTAGGAAGTTGTAATAGTAAGTCACTGGACTTGACAAGCTGAGTAATATTGAACAGCATCCTAGGCATCAGTAGTTTTAAAAATCAAGGCAGTAACGGGCTGAAGTAACTGCCATTTATATATTAGGAAATCTAAAGGTCATGGCCTCATTTGAATTTATAGAAGATGAACTAGACGATGGCAACGGTCAAGCCCGTTTCACAGTATTTGGCGTGGGTGGTGGTGGCGGTAACGCTGTTCAACACATGGTGCAGTCAGACATCAAAGGCGTAAAGTTTGTTTGTGCAAACACGGATAAACAAGCCCTAGATAGCATGAATGCTCCATTCAAGATCCAGCTGGGTGAGCAAAGTACTCGTGGTTTAGGTGCAGGTGCAAATCCAGAGGTTGGTCAGATTGCTGCTGAAGAAAGCCGTGAAGTGATTCGTCAACATCTCGAAGGCACGGACATGGTTTTTGTCACTGCAGGTATGGGCGGTGGTACAGGTACAGGTGCAGCACCTGTGGTTGCCGAAGTAGCTAAAGAAATGGGTATTTTGACCGTTGGTGTTGTGACAACCCCTTTTAATTTTGAAGGTCGTCGTCGTCAAAAATCAGCTGAAAAAGGTATCGATGCACTTGAAGCACATGTAGATTCGTTGATTATTATCCCAAATCAACGCTTACTCAGCGTGTATGGTGACATCTCAATGAAAGATGCCTATAAAAAGGCAGACGATGTATTGTTAAATGCTGTTCGCAGTATTTTTGACTTAGTGGTAAATCGTGGTCACATTAACCTAGACTTTGCTGACTTAAAAACTGCGATGAGCACACGTGGTTATGCAATGATGGGTGCTGGTTTGGGACGTGGTGAAGACCGTGCTCGCCAAGCAGCTGAACAAGCAATCCGTAGCCCATTACTCGATAACGTGAATATTATCAATGCTAAAGGTGTATTGATCAATATTACTGGTGGTGATGATATTACCTTACGTGAAACAGAAATTATTACCGATGTGGTCAATCAAATTGTTGATTTGGACGAAGGTGAAATCTTCTACGGTACGGTATTTGATCCTGATGCACGTGATGAACTTCGTGTGACTGTAATTGCAACTGGTCTGACTCGTAATGCGAGCGAAGTTGAGGCGAAGAAGCGCGTTACGACAACGCATCATGCCACAGCACATACAGCCCAACAATCAGTTGATGAAGATGATGTACCTGCAATTAGTAAGCGTACAAATGCTGAATCACCAGTAGCGAACGCACCAAGTTCAACCCCGCGTTCTTCGCCGATGAGCATTCAGGACTATCTGAAAAATCAACAGCGTAAATAACAAAATCATATGTTTAGCTAAAGGGGGACAGTAATTGTCCCCTTTTTTATTTTTTTAAAATGGCAAAATATGCTAAGTTATATCGGTTTTTGCAAATGAAGTTGGCGTGGCATGGTGAAACAACGTACTTTGAAACGTGTGGTGAAAGCGAGCGGTATTGGTCTGCACAGTGGTCAAAAGGTGCTGATTAATTTTGTTCCACACCATATTGATGGAGGTATTGTCTTTCGCCGTATTGATTTAAATCCGCCAGTTGATATTCCAGCAAATGCTTTACTTATCCAAGAAGCCTTTATGTGCTCCAATCTCGTTCGAGAAGACATTAAAGTCGGAACGATTGAGCATGTGATGAGTGCGATTGCAGGATTGGGGATTGATAACCTTATCGTTGAAGTGTCTGCATCTGAAGTGCCAATCATGGATGGTAGTGCTGGTCCATTTATCTATCTTCTTATGCAAGGTGAGCTCGCAGAGCAAAATGCACCGAAGAAATTTATCCGAATTTTAAAACCTGTAGAAGCGCTGCTTGAGGATAAGCGTGCTATTTTTACCCCTCATTCAGGTTTTCAACTTAATTTTACGATCGATTTTGACCATCCCGCCTTCGCAAAAGAATATCAATCTGTCAGTATCGACTTCTCTACAGAAACCTTTGTCTATGAAGTTAGCGAAGCCCGAACTTTTGGTTTCATGAAAGATTTGGATTATTTAAAAGCCAACAATCTTGCATTAGGTGCAAGTTTGGAAAATGCGATTGGTGTTGATGATACAGGTGTGGTCAATGAAGAAGGGCTGCGCTTCGCCGATGAGTTTGTTCGCCATAAGATTTTAGACGCAGTAGGTGATTTATATCTATTGGGGCATCAAATTATTGCGAAATTTGATGGTTATAAGTCAGGACACGCTCTGAATAACCAGCTTCTTCGCAATGTTCAAAACGATCCAAGCAGCTATGAAATTGTAACATTTATTAACGAGAATGAATGTCCGATTCCGTATGTAAGTGTGACATAAGTCATTGTCTTATATTGTGTATGTTATATTATAACAATTAAAATTGTGATGTAGTTCTCGTTATTTGATTGAGTGTTTCGATCGTCAATATCGGTACTTTACTTTTTATTGCTTGCCAAACGTAGTAAAGCTTGGCTAAGCTTAGCGTCGCTCACACATTCAGCGGCACTGCGTAATAGCTCCTTTGTCTCTGAAGAAAGTGCTTGAGGCGGGGGAGAGACTTGTTGAGAAACCACGGTCTTATTTCTTAAACGGACTTGGATTTTTCTTAAATCTCTGAGACCTTCAAGCTGAGCTAACTGCGCAACATAGTGACTTTGTAAATAACTGAGCTGACTAATCATTGCTTGATTTTCACCTGTTATGGTCAAAACGCCATGTTGATAACAAACAACCTGCCATTGTTCTGGTTGGGGCAATAATGGTTGAATAATTTTCGTAAGTTGTTTCCATTGTGTGACTTGCGTAGTCAGAAACGTTAAGTTTCCTGTTTTTATGTGTTGTCCTTTCTGTTGAAAGACGTTTGTAGGTTCAGACATTTTAACTTCCCACGAGGTTAGATGTTCATCTTAAGCGTTCACTTCAGCTGATTTCAAGGAAGAGATGATAAAGGAACTTTAGTAAGGACGGTTTCAAGAGGTTTTTTATGCATCATACGCGTCGTATTTTACTCGCATTTTCATTAGCTGCTTCTGCAGCATCGGTTGCCTTTGCAGATTATCAAAATATCACTCAAACTACGGGTGATGACCGTTTAGAAGAATTATCAAAAACACTTGCTCAAGGTTCTTATAATCATCCAGATGATATAGATCTACCAGCAGTTTCAAATGTATCTGTTCAGTTGCGTGAAAAGACGATTGAATTAAACAACGCAATGATTGAAAAGAAATATGGCCGTTCGGCAATTTCTACTCCGAATGAAAAATCTACATCATCATTTTCATCAAATACGGGTTATTCTTGGTTAGTGAGCCATCCGTTGGAAGAGGGTCGTGTAAGTTCATCTTGGGGAACTCGTACTTTACTCGGTTCTACTCGTCACCATTCAGGTATTGATCTTTCAGCACCATCTGGAACTCCGATTTATGCAACCGGTCCTGGCGTTGTAACAAAATCTGGTTGGGGTTCAGGTTATGGACAATACGTTGAAATTGATCATGGCAATGGATATATCACACGCTACGCTCATGCTTCGCGTTTAATCGTAAATGCTGGTGATCGAGTGAGTGCAGGTGAACACATTGCAAATGTAGGTTGTACTGGTCGTTGTACTGGTCCGCATTTACATTTTGAAGTTGTTAAAGATGGTCAGCGTAAAAATCCATCAACATACTTAGCGATGCTGCCTTAAGTCATTTGTATAACATTTGTATATTAATTCTGAGAAAATCGCCATTATTGGCGATTTTTTATGTCTTTTGTTTTATTTAGGTCAATGACTATTTAGTGAGAAAATATTAAGGCATTTTGTATTCATTTGGGGCGATACCTTTATGAAGCCAAAACATGATAAAAATAGAACGTCAAAATAACTTAAGGGAAAAGGTGAATTGTATGGCGTTTTATGGCGACTCTGACGCGCAAGAAACCCAGGAATGGCAAGAAGCATTTGATTCAGTATTACAACACATGGGCACAGAACGCGCTGCTTTCTTACTAGAAAAACTATATCAACGTGCGATTGCAAAACATGTGCCGATCCAACGCTTAAATACACCTTATCTCAACACGATCTCAGTTGAAGAACAACCAGCAATGCCAGGCGATCAAGACATGGAGCGTCGTATTCGTGCCTTGATTCGTTGGAATGCACTTGCAATGGTTTTACGTGCAAACAAAACAGGTGATGACTTAGGTGGTCACCTTGCTAGTTTCGCATCTTCTGCGACGTTATATGATGTTGGTTTTAACCATTTCTTCCGCGCTGCCTCTGATAATTTTGGTGGCGACATGATTTACTACCAAGGTCACTGTGCACCTGGTATTTATGCGCGTTCTTTCTTGGAAGGACGTTTGAATGAAGAGCAACTTAATAATTTCCGTCGTGAAGTGGGTGGTAATGGTCTCCCAAGTTATCCTCATCCATATTTGATGCCTGACTATTGGCAATTCCCTACCGTATCGATGGGTCTTGGTCCAATCATGTCAATTTATCAAGCTCATATTCAAAAGTACTTGATGAATCGTGGTTTGATTAAAGAAGAGAATCGTAAAGTCTGGGCATATCTTGGCGATGGTGAGATGGATGAGCCAGAAAGTACTGGTGCAATTTCACTTGCGGGGCGTGAAAAGCTTGATAACCTGATTTGGGTCGTGAATTGTAATTTACAGCGCCTCGATGGTCCTGTACGTGGTAACGGTAAAATTATTCAAGAACTTGAATCTTTATTCCGTGGTGCAGGCTGGCGTGTCATTAAAGTAGTTTGGGGTCGTCATTGGGATCCACTACTTGCTCAAGATACTTCAGGCGCTTTAAAAGCGGTCATGGAAGAAACAGTTGATGGTGAGTACCAACGCTATCAAGTGAAAGGTGGTGCGTATACGCGTGAGAAATTCTTTGGCAAGTACCCAGAAGCTGCAGAACTTGTAAAAGACTTAAGCGATGAAGATATCGATAATCTGAACCGTGGTGGTCATGACCCATACAAAGTTTTTGCTGCCTACGCAGAAGCAATGAAAGCCAAAGGTCAACCAACCGTTATTCTTGCAAAAACCGTTAAAGGTTATGGTTTGTCTGAAGAAATTGAAGCGGTGAACAAAACTCACCAAATCAAAAAAATGCAGATCGACTCTTTGAAATATGTACGTGACCGTTTTAACTTGCCATTTACAGATGATAAGTTAGAAGAGCTTCCATTCTACCGCCCAAGTGAAAACTCTCCAGAAATGAAGTACATGAAAGCACGTCGTGAAGCGTTAGGTGGTTACCTACCTGCACGTCGTAAGGAAAGTACTTCTTTGCCAATACCTGAACTGTCAGTTTTTGATGCCGTATTAAAAGGTAGTGGCGGAAAAGAGCAATCAACGACGATGTTGATGGTACGTTTGATCTCAGCTTTGTTAAAAGAAAAAGCTATCAAAGATCATGTTGTCCCAATCGTTCCAGATGAAGCTCGTACATTCGGCTTGGAAGGTATGTTCCGCCAACTCGGGATTTATGCCGCACACGGACAAAAATATACCCCTGAAGACAATGAACAGCTCATGAATTATCGTGAAGCGAAAGATGGTCATATGTTGCAAGAAGGGATTAACGAAGCTGGTGCGATGAGTGCTTGGGCTGCGTTAGGGACTAGTTATTCAACCAATAACTTACCAATGATTCCGATGTACATGTATTACTCAATGTTTGGTTTCCAACGTATTGGGGATATTGCATGGGCGGCAGGTGATGCACAAGCGCAAGGCTTCTTGTTAGGTGCAACTGCTGGACGTACCACTTTAAATGGTGAAGGTCTACAGCACCAAGATGGTCATTCTCATATCTTGGCAGGTACGATTCCAAACTGTGTTTCTTATGATCCTTGTTTTGGTTATGAACTTGCGGTGATTGTGCATGACGGCTTGAAACGCATGTATCAAGATCAAGAGCGTGTGTTCTATTATTTAACAGTGATGAACGAAAACTACGAACATCCTGAAATGCCTGAAGGTGCAGAAGAAGGCATTAAGCGTGGTATGTATTTGTTGCAGAAAGATGAGCAAGCAACGGTTCAACTATTAGGCTCAGGTGTCATTTTACGTGAAGTGATCAAAGCAGCAAAAATACTTCGTGATGAATATCAGATTCATTCAAATGTCTGGAGTGTGACGAGTTTCAACGAGCTAGCGCGTGATGGTATGGCATGTGACGAATATAATCGTTTACATCCATTGACTGAGACAGCAAAAGAATCTTGGGTATCTCAGCAATTACGTGATACTGACGGTATTGTAGTTTCAGCTACGGATCACATGCGCGTTTATAGTGAGCAAATCCGAGCATATTTACCAGACAATCGCCCATATGTCACTTTGGGGACAGATGGTTATGGTCGCTCAGATACTCGTGCTAATTTGCGTAGCTATTTCGGAGTTGATGCGGCACATATCGTAGTTGCGACTTTGAAAAAATTAGCCGACGAAGGTGAGGTGGAAAACCGTTTAGTAAAAGACGCAATCTCATCATTTGAGTTAGATACAGATCGTCCAGTTGCATGGGCACCACAGGCGCACCCGCAAGTGCAAGCTGTGGCTGAATATCACGAAAACCAAACAGGTGAGGGGAACTAATCATGCAAATCCAAGCACCTGATATTGGCGTTGATAAAGCTTTGGTCGCCGAAATCTTGGTAAAAATAGGTGATCGAGTCGCTGTAGAAGATAGTCTTTTAGTTCTAGAGTCTGATAAAGCGACGGTAGAAGTTCCAAGTACTGCCGCAGGTATCGTGAAAAGTATTTTGGTTAAACAAGGTGATGAAGTTACTGAAGGTGTTGCTTTAGTTGAGCTGGAAGCAGAATCTCAAGCAACGGAAAGTCGTGTTGTTGAAACAGCTCAAGTTGAAACTCCGAAGGTAGAAACTCAATCTGAACAGATTGAAACTCCATTTGCACCTGTCGTTAACCAATCTGCGACTTCGACGCAAGTTGTGGATGTAAAAGTTCCAGATATTGGTGTTGAAAAAGCTTTGGTTGCCGAAGTTCTTGTAAAAGTTGGCGATGAAATTGAAGTTGAACAAAGTATTGTGGTTGTTGAGTCAGATAAGGCAACGGTCGAAGTTCCGAGTTCAGTTGCAGGCGTAGTTGAAGCGATTCAAATCAAAGAGGGCGACAGCATTAAGGAAGGGGTGGTATTGATTCAGGTCAAGACCGCGAGTGCTGTAGTACCATCTGAACCGCAAGTAGCTCCAGCTCAAACAGTAGCAACTACAGAAGCCTCAGCTGCAACTAATAGCTCAACAGGTAATGTTGAAATTGAAGTACCTGATCTAGGTGTAGAAAAAGCAATTGTTTCAGAAATTTTGGTCAATGTTGGTGATCACGTTGAAGCCCAGCAAAGCTTATGCGTGGTTGAGTCAGATAAGGCATCTGTTGAAGTTCCAAGCTCGGTTGCGGGGATTGTGAGAGCAATCCATGTGTCAGCCAATCAAGAAGTTCGTCAAGGCATGGCTTTGGCAACGATAGAGGTGAGTGGTCAGGCCGCTGCTCAAGTAGCACCAAAAACTCAACCAGCTGCAAAGCAACCAACTGCTACTGAAGCTGCACCAACAAAACCACAGGCGGTAGCGACAGCAGCAACGAGTGCGCCAGCGCAAGCTGAGAAGCTGACCAAAGAGCAAGAAGCTGACAATGCCAAAGTTTATGCGGGTCCAGCGGTACGTAAATTGGCGCGTGAACTCGGAGTAGTACTTGGTCAAGTGAAAGCCTCTGGCGAACACGGTCGCGTGATGAAAGACGATGTTTTTGCTTATGTAAAAACGCGTTTAACTGCACTACAAGCTGCTCCTAGTACACAGGCTGCACCTGTCGCTTCAGGCTTGCCATCATTACCTGATTTCACTGCCTTCGGTGGTGGCGAAGTAAAATCAATGACACGGTTGCAACAGGTCTCTGTTCCGCAATTGTCATTGAATAACTTCATCCCACAAGTAACGCAGTTTGACTTGGCTGATATTACAGAGCTTGAAGCATGGCGTGGCGAACTGAAAGATGGGTTCAAAAAACAAGGAATTAGCTTAACTATTTTAGCGTTCATCGCGAAAGCGGTTGCTCACTTGTTAAAAGAAGAACCTTATTTCGCGGGTCATTTGGCAGATGATCAAAAGTCAGTGTTGTTGCGTAACGAAATTCATATGGGTATCGCAGTCGCTACACCTGATGGCTTAACAGTTCCTGTACTGCGTAATCCTGACCAAAAATCCATTAAGCAAATCGCGATGGAACTGGCTGAACTCAGTCAAAAAGCGCGTGATCGTAAGTTATCACCGAAAGATTTGCAAGGTGCCAACTTTACCATTACGAGCTTAGGAAGTATCGGAGGAACTGCATTTACGCCTTTAGTGAACTGGCCTCAAGTCGCAATTTTGGGTATCTCTCCAGCAACCATGCAACCTGTATGGAATGGTAAAGATTTTGATCCACGTTTAATGTTGCCATTATCGTTGTCATATGATCATCGAGTTATTAATGGGGCTGATGCGGCACGCTTTACCAATAAATTGACCAAGCTATTAAAAGATATTCGTAGCTTATTGCTCTAACGAATAATTGATTTAAGAATACCTCGCTCAGGCGGGGTTTTCTTTTTATTGAATATAGAAAAACGTTACTTTATTTGCTATCAATTTGAAAATGAGCAATGAGGGAATCAAGCACTGAATTTGAGGTGGAGAAATGTTTGCGATTTATAGAGTCATGTTGCCATTATTGCTGGTAGTTTCTGTGCTTATGGGATTATGGGTGAGCTTTCTGCATTTTCCATCAGAGTGGGTGCTTTATATTGTGATGGGGATTGAATTATTAGTCGCAACCATTGTGATGGCGATGGAATATCAGGCACAAAATTTAAGGGGCTTAGGAAGTTAAGCATATCAAAAAGTATGGTAACTTCCTTATATGAAAGCAAAAAATAGATACTATTCCCGTTCAAGAATCACAGAGGCAAAATTCAGACAGATCATTCGCTTTTTTGCCATGGATTTAACTGCTTCAGATACAGCTAAACTCACCAATATTTCTGTACGTTCCAT
>Ga0209426_1000932_pt1 | contig 22362 bp, 18 predicted proteins | sample Deesub1362B_J571_FD_187697 | JGI IMG/M metagenome (GOLD analysis project Ga0209426, IMG submission 187697) | Deep oceanic, basalt-hosted subsurface ecosystem from Juan de Fuca Ridge flank, Pacific Ocean, CORK Borehole 1362B_J2.571 (SPAdes)... ...
ACGGCTGCTTTCGACCTGGGCGGCGGGCTGGTGGTCGGTGCGCTGGTCGCCGCCAATCCCCTCGGCGACATCGTCGATCCGGAGACCGGGGAGGTACTGGCCGGGGTTCGGAGACCCCGTGCCGATCGTCCAGGTGGGACGCTAGAGGTTATGCGTTCCCTCCTGGGCAAGGCTATTCTCCGTTTTGCCTCCAGCACGGTCATCGGCGTCGTGGCGACCAACGCGCGGTTGACCAAGGAAGAGGCCAACAAGGTCGCGCAGATGGCCCAGGATGGGATCGCCCGCGCGGTCCGTCCGGCCCATACCCTGTTTGATGGGGATACCCTTTTCGCACTTTCTACCGGCAACAAACGGGCCGACGTCAACCTGGTCGGGGCCTACGCCGCCGAGGCGGTCGCTATGGCGATCGCTCGGGCAGCGCGGGCTGCGGAAGGGGTCGGTGGCCTCCCCGCCTGGCGGGATTAGAACACCACAGAGAGGCACAGAAGATCTTTGTTCTTTATTTGAAACTCTGTGCTCTCTGCGCCTCTGTGGTGTCCCCCGCGTTGACAACCGCTGGAGTCGGTGCTATCATAGCCCCGGAGTTCGACGATGAGAGAAACCCGTCCGATCCATCTTGCCCTGATCGCCATCATCCTGCTGACGCTGCCTTGCTACTGCACGGGGTTTGCCCTTCTCTATGCTCTCTCCACCACTGCTCAACCCACCCCGACGCCGACGCCGACGGTCGCCACCGACACGCCTACTCCGCCCCCGGCCTCGCCAACCCATACCCTTGAGCCGACGCCGACCCAGTGGTTCCCGCCGACCGAGACCCCGACGCCCACGGATACGCCGACGCCGTCGGCCACGCCGACGCTCACCCCCACCTCCACCGCCACGCCGACCCTCACGCCGACGATGACCTCCACGCCGACTCCGACCAACACGCCTACGCCCACCCTCACCGCTTCCCCGACCCCCACCGACACGTCCACTCCTACTCCTACCTCCACTTCGACCCCCACGCCGAGTCCCACGCTCACCGTCACTCCGACCCCCACCTTCACGCCCACACCGACCATCACCGCGACGGTCCCGATCACCCCTTGAGCGCAATCGTAAGGAGAGACTTCGGTATGGAGACGATCCCCCTGTTGAGGGAACTTTCGGAAACCCCCGGTTTGGCTGGTCACGAAGGGCCGATCCGGGACCTCGTCCGGCGGTTGTGGTCCCCTCTGGTGGACGAACTTCGCGAGGACGGGCTAGGGAGCCTCATTGGCACGAAGCAGGGGACGGGCCCCGAGCCGCGTCCTCGGCTGATGCTGGCTGTCCATATGGACGAGATCGGCCTGCGGGTGACGGGGATCGAGAAAGGTTTCCTGCGTGTCACCCGCCTTGGCGGGACCGACCGGCGGGTACTTCCGGGAGCGGCTGTTGTGGTTCACGGCAAGAAGGACCTCCCTGGCGTCGTTGGGATGCGACCACCCCATGTGGTTCCCAAAGAGCAGCGGAAGAAGCCAGTCCCGTGGGAGGAACTGTTCGTGGATGTGGGGTTGTCGGAAGAGGAGATACGGAGGTGGGTCCGTGTGGGCGACCCCATTTCCTTTGACCGGGAATTGGTCGAACTGAAGAACGGCCTGGTAGCCGGAAAAGCGCTGGACAACCGGGCATCGGTAGCGGCGCTGACGCTGGCGCTGGAGGAGTTGAGCCGTACCCAGCACGCCTGGGACGTGGTGGCCGTGGCGACGGTGCAGGAGGAGGTAGGGCTGTACGGGGCGGCGACCAGCGCGTACGGTGTGAAGCCGGACCTGGCGGTGGCGGTGGATGTGACATTTGGACGGCAGCCCGGGGTGTCTGCGGATGACTCCTTCCCGCTGGGTGAGGGGCCGACCATCAGCGTGGGACCCAATTTCCACCCGCAAGTGGTGGGACGGCTCAAAGCCGCCGCCGAGGCCCACGAGATTCCTTACCACATCGAGCCCACCCCCGGCCGCAGCGGTACCGACGCCTGGGCGATCCAGGTGGCCCGGGAGGGGGTCCCAACCGGCCTGATCTCCATCCCGCTCCGGTACATGCACCAGCCGGTGGAGACGGTGGCGGTGAAGGATGTGGAGCGGGCTGCGCGGTTGCTGGCGGCCTTTGCGGCGGGGCTGGAGGCGAGTTTCCGGCCCCAGTGGGAGGAGTGACGTGTTGTGCGGTATGTGATGCGTCATACGTCACACGTCATACGTCATGCGTCAAGGGTGTCGCCCTGGAGCGGAATATGATCCTGAAAGAACTCTCAGAGGCTTTCGGCCCTTCTGGCAATGAGAGGCCGGTCCGGCAGATACTGCGGCAGGCTTTGGAGGGCCACGTTGATCGGATGTGGGTCGATGCGCTGGGTAACCTGCATACGGAGAAGCAGGGGACCGGGGAGGACCGACTGCGGGTGCTGGTGACCGCCCATATGGACGAGATCGGCCTGATGGTCGTGGGCCACGACGACGACGGCACACTGAAGGTCCGAGCCATTGGCGGGATCGATCCCCGAGTCCTGCCCGGCGCGCAGGTCCTGGTGGGACCGGACCGGCTCCCCGGTGTGATCGGCCTCAAGCCGGTCCATCTGCTGAAAGAAGGGGAGGCGGACAAAGTTGCCACCATCGACCAGTTGCGGGTGGACATCGGGGCCAAGGGGAAGGAGGAGGCGAAGAATCTGGCCCCGGTGGGGGCGGTGGTGGTGTTCGCCACGCGGTTCCGTGAGTTAGGGCCGACGGTGATGGGTAAATCGTTCGACGATCGGGTGGGGTGCGCGGTGCTGGTGGAGCTGCTTCGTGGGGAGCGGTTCCCTCACGATCTGCATGCCGTCTTCACCGTACAGGAGGAGGTAGGGCTGCGCGGCGCGCGGGTGGCGGCCTACGCCGCCTGTCCGGATTGCGGTTTCGCGCTGGAGGGGACCATCGCCGACGACCTGCCCAAGGAGAAGGACGTCAGCCCCACTACGGAGTTGGGGAAGGGTCCGGCGATCACGGTGATGGACCGGACCTTCATCGCCCATCGGGGATTGAACCGGCTGCTGGTGGAGACGGCAGAGGAGTTGGGCATTCCCTGCCAGTTCAAACAGCCCGGCATCGGCGGCACCGATTCGGGGGCGGTCCATCTGGCCCGGGAGGGGGTCCCCTGTGCCACTGTGGCTGTCCCCTGTCGCTACATCCACAGCCCGGCCAGCCTCCTCAGCCTTGCCGACTTTGAGAACACCGTGCGGTTGATGCGGGAGGCGCTGAACCGATTGAGGCGGGAACACGTTGGATCATCTTTTTGATCGCGGAGCGCGGAGGTTCTTAGCGAAATCTTCTCCGCGTCCTCTGCGTCTCTGCAGTGAAATCGGAGCGCGAACACAGAGGGAGAGGAGACGTGAGAGACCTGATTCGCAAACTGACTGAGACCTATGGCCCTTCGGGCTTTGAGGATCGTATCCGTGCGGTGATCCGGGAGGAGGTCGAGCCGCTGGCCGACGAGGTGCGGGTAACGCCGCTGGGCAGTCTGGTGGCGGTGAAGAAAGGCACCGGCGGGGGCCGGCGGATCATGCTGGCGGCCCATATGGACGAGATCGGTGTGATGGCCAGCCACGTGGACGACAAAGGGTTCCTCCGCTTCACTGCCATCGGTGGCGTCAACCCTCTTACCTGCGTCGGAGCGCGGGTGCAGTTCGAGGACGGGACGTTGGGGGTGATCGGCGTTGAGGGGAAGCGGGAGGATCGGACGAAGGCCCCCCGCCTTGATCAGTTGTACATCGACGTGGGGGCGACGGGTAAGGATGACTGCCCTGTGCGGGTTGGGGACGCGGCCGTCTTCGTGCGGCCCTTCGCGGTCCGGGGCACGCGGCTCATCGCTAAGGCAATGGACGACCGGATCGGCTGTGCAGTGCTGATCGAGACCCTGCGGCGGTTGGAGGGGACGTCCAACGAGGTGTATTTCGTGTTCAGTGTACAGGAGGAGACCACCCTTTCCGGGGCGCGGACGGCAGCTTATGGGATCGAGCCCGATCTGGCGATTGCGGTGGACGTGACCGGGACGGGGGACACGCCGGAGGCACGGCCGATGGCGGTGGAGTTGGGCAAGGGTCCGGCGGTGAAGGTGCAGGACCGGGGGATGATCGCCCATCCGCTGGTGCGCGACCTGCTGGTGCGGGCGGCGGAAGCGGCGGGGGTGGCCTGCCAGATGGAGGTCCTGGAGCGCGGCACCACCGACGCGGCGGCGATGCAGTTGGTGCGGGCGGGTGTTCCCTCTGGCTGTCTTTCCATCCCTTGTCGCTACGTCCACACCCCTAGCGAGATGGTGGATGAGGGGGATGTGGAAGGGGCGGTGAAGGTATTGGTCGAAGCGGTCCGATGAGATTAGTGGAGCGGTTGAGCGAACTCTGGCGGTATCGGGAACTGATCTACAACCTGGTCATCCGCGACCTCAAGGCGCGGTACAAGAACTCCATACTGGGCATCGCGTGGTCGTGGCTCAACCCGCTGATGATGATGGTGGTCTACACCGTCGTCTTCAACGTCCTTGCGGGCCGCTCCGGGATTCCGGACTACCCGGTCTTTCTTCTCTCGGCGCTTCTGCCGTGGAACCTGTTTGCCAACTCGGTCGCTGAAGCGACCAACAGCGTCGTCCAATCCGCCCCGCTGATCAAGAAAGTGTACTTTCCTCGGGAGGTTCTTCCCATTTCCGTCGTGCTGGGTAACGCAGTGCACTTCGTGATTAGCCTCCCGGTCTTCTTTGGGTTAGCCCTGGCGATGGGACGGCCGATCAGTGGGTGGGTACTTTTGTTGCCTGTGACTCTCCTCGTTCAAATCGCGTTCACGCTGGGGGTCGGGCTCATCACGGCCACGTTGAACGTCTTTTATCGGGACACCTACCTGATAATGAACGTCCTGCTCACGGCGTGGTTTTTCCTGACCCCCATTTTCTATCCCATCACCACCGTCCCGGAGCAATACGTCCTCTGGGGGATTGTGTTCAACCCTCGGGTCTGGCTGCGCCGGCTGAACCCGATGGCTTCTATCATTGCCTCTTATCAGGACCTCCTCTACTGGGGCGCGCCCACCGGTTGGGACTTCTTCTTGCGGACAGCTGTGACGTCGGTGGTGGTCCTGATCGTGGGTTACCTGGTCTTCCTACGGTATAGTCCGAGGTTTGGGGAGGAGGTGTGAAGAGCAAGGCCTCGCTCTAGATCTGCAAGAGTAGCTTTGGGTTGGGACGAGTCAGTCTGGTAGATCTATAGCAACCTCCCCCAAATCAGTGATTGCCCCCGCTTCAACGGTTACTAGAATATCCAGACCTGTTTCCGGATCAGTGACCACCCACGAATTCCCCGGAGTCCAAATCACCAGTGCATATGTATCTGGCTCGACGTCTAGAAAGGCAAAATAACCGTTCTTGTCAGTTGTGGTGCTTGGGGATGAGCTTGGCAGCATTGTGATAATGTGGGACCCGGGGGCCCCCTCCAGGGGAGATAGTTCGCCTAGATAGATGACCATTTCCACCGCAGGCTCTCCGGAGATATAATCAACAAATCGGCCAGTGATTATCCCTTTGTCGACTGGTGGATTAGGGAGTGGGGTCGGGCGGGTCCCCGTGGGAGTGGCAAGGGGGCTGACGTATAGGGGCGATTCGAAGGTCAACTCGGGAGTTGGTCTGACGTTGCAACCGGATAGACCTATGATTAGGATCGGTAAGATTGCGATGGTCAGACGTTTCATGCGTGTACCTCCATCTATTACGCACTCGAAGGCCACCAACCCTGGTGGCCTTCGAGTGCGTTGTCAGTGAGATTGAACTTTACTGCCCGATACCGTTGTAGGCATAGAGCTGATCCATTATCTGATCACGCTCGGGTGCCTCGTTCATATCCTCGTTGACTACGCAGACGATGGGTTGTGTCGAGGTTATTGTGGCCGAGCCAATGAAACCATCGCTCAGCAGGGAGTCGGCGGGCTGGTAGAATAGGTGAATTCCGTTTACAGGGATTGATGGAGAGGTCGTTGTCCCGCTAATGCCGCCATAGGATATGGACATTGTGGCAGAGGCGGTGCCGATGTTCTGACAGGTGATGCTGGTGTTGTACTTGTAGTAACGCCGCATCACGATTGGAGCACGCACAGTGGTGCTGCCACTTGTGAAGCCGGAGTAGCTGGCCGCACGGTTCTTGTCGGTTGACTCGTTTACCAGCACCGCAAGAGGTTGTCCGTTGGTGCTCTCGATCTTGGCACCGGTCAGCAAGCCGGTGGCTAGCCCTTCAAGCGGTGTGTAACGGCTGTCCGCTGCACCGGGGGGGATCGTCGTATACTTCACTGTGCCGTCGGAGTAGGTGATCTTTACATTCGCATCGGCTGTGCCCATGTTCTGGATCACAAGTGCGGTGTTGTAACCGTAGTAGTTGTTCATGATCACTGGCGCGTAGGCAACGGTGGAGCCGCTGGAGAAGGGGTTGTATGAGTAGAGCTGGTCATCATAGGGCCCCCTACCGTAAATGTTTACAACGGCTGCAATGTTCCCCGTGCCGATGATTTTGGCCGAGTAGAATTTGTTGTCGGCGAGCTGGGCTAGTCCTTCTTGTTCAAAAACGACAAAGCCGTTGGCCGGCACGTTGGTTCGAGTGTCCGTATAGACCGGGGTGGAATTACCGGGTTCATAGATCTCCAACGTGATATCGATCGTACTACCACTGGCGTTCTGTACAATCACGTTGGAGTAGTAATTGTAGTAATTGTCGTAGATACCGGGTGCGTACAAGGTAGTGGCGACCTCGCTGCCGCTTATACCACTGTAGCTTGCCCCGCTGTCCGGATCGCTGAAGTTTACGACGGCTGCTACTTCTTGGTCACAGCTGACCACACCAGCGTATTGTCCATCTGCTACTGTGGTGTCGCTCGGTACGTAGATGTAAGCACTTTCACCTGCGGGGATCGGCGAGAGGGCGCCACTGGAGTACACCTCGTTGCCGTTGGCGTCATAGAAGCTGAAGACGCAGTTTGCATCCTGAGTCCCCAGGTTCTGAATACGGAACGCTGTATTGAAGGGCCCTTCAGGTGCTGGCGCATCGGCGTTGACAGCAACTGGAAGTGTCAGCAGGAGTATGATCATCACGAGGGGTATGTACTTTTTCATCTTTTAAACCTCCTTTGCCTGATAGGTCGCCCGCTTAGACGATTTGAAGATATCATAACGGAGGAATTAGCCCTCGGTCAATACTCCTTTAGGGGTAATGCTGTGTGTCTCGTTGATCACGTCCAAGTATTCGTGCTGTGATCCACATTAGCCCACCCCACACCAAGTCGCTAGCGATAAAGAGTACGCGTAGCAGCAGGGCCACCAGCAAAGCCCCGGCAATGGGCAGATTTGGACTCAGCAGGGCCGTTAATGTTAGTTCTCGGATCCCCATTCCTGCTGGTATGATTATTGAGGTTAAGAAACTGATTCCTCCTGTTAACGCCCATATGCGTACGGCATCACCCAGGGTTATTCCAGACGTCGGTGCCACGCTATGCGCCAGCAGGAACAGGATTAGCCCCCCGATGACATAAGCAACTGCATACAATCCCATCCATAGTGCTAGCTCCCTCCATTGTGGTGGATCAAGACTAGAGAGGTTCACAAGCACCTGTCGTAAGGGTCTGGGTAGCCGGGTTTCATCCTGCGTCGACCAGCGGAGTCTCAGACGTTGAAAGCCGGCCGCGATGAGCACGACAGCAAGGAAAGAGAAAGCGAGGCTTGCTAGCCATGAACTGTGGAGAGGAAGGCTCAGAGCACTATATATCACCATAGCTATCACTAGTAGCAGCAGCCATTCCAACCCGCTAGCGGCTAGGGTCACATGTGTTTCAATACCCTGCTCGTAGTATCGCATCGCTCTTCCGGCCAAGTACCAAGGTGCACCAGGTAGGCGGCGCATAAGGTGGGTGTAGGCATAGATCTCGATGTCACGCCATCTACTCTCCTTTGGTCCCAGTCTTGCTATCATCATACTCCAGGTCAGGGCCTGGAGGCTTAACGATAGAGGATAGATGAAGAAGCCTCGTGCACAGGCAGCTAGATATGCTTGCCAATTATCGAATTGCTGCAACTCCTTGTATCCGTAAATGAGTAGGGCGAGGAGGAACCCGACAGAGAGAAAAAGCACTCCCGCGCTTATCCATCGTTGGAGGCGGGGGTTTTCCCGAAGTATGGACCACTTCTCCAGCAGATTGTGCAATTTTTCCCTCATAGTGTTCTGTCGCTATGCCGTTTCCGGGCAAACAGGGTGATGAGAGAGGAGAGGCGGGCACGGCTGATCATCCAGAACAGGGGTGCGAACGCTAGTCGGAGCGGCATAGTATGTCCTAACCGCAGTATGTGTCGGGGCCAGCGTGCTGGTGGGGGATACCGGTCCTCCAGGTAGAACCGTAGGCTCATCAAGAAGGCTGAGTAGCTCGTGGCAATGCACTGGAGTCCTTCCACTGTGAAGCCTAGTTCGGAGAGCGCAGCCGCCAGTGCCCGCCGGGGAAAGAGATAGAGGTGGCGGGGTAGATCCCAACCTAGCCAGAGAGGACCAAACCAGCGAGCTTCCGGGCTCTCCAGGTTGGGAATCCGGATGACTAGCAACCCCCCGTCTACTAAAAGGCGATGTATCTCTCTGAGGTCAGCCCACGGGGTATGTAGATGCTCGAGCACGTCCCATAGCGTGATGACGTCAAAAGACGCACTGGGCAAGCCAACCTGACCTAGCCGTCCGACGCGGACATCTAGTCCAAAGCGCTGTTGGGCATAGCCAGCGGCGGCAGGATCAGGTTCTATGCCGACCACCTCCCATCCAGCTAATTGCATTTCGTGAAGGAAGATGCCAGTGGCACAGCCGACGTCCAAGAGCCGTCCTTTGGGCTGCAAACGCTCAATTGACCGGCGTCGTTTGAGAATACCGTAGCGGCGGTCCCATCGACGCCACCATACGGGTTCGTCTTCTATAGCCTGGATAAAGTTAATATAATCGGGGGGGTAGTAGAAACCGATGGTTTCGACGGTAGGGCGAGGGTTCTGGCGAATCCAACCACATTGCAGACACTCAACTACCCGAAAGATGCCCGGCAGGCGATGTAACCGATCGGGTCCTTCGAATAGTTCTCGTTCCTCAGTCGATCCGCAGTGGTCGCATGGGACGAGCTCAGACTCTACACCAGGCGGAAACCATGGGCTCATTTTTCGTCCGTCGGAGGAGAAGGCATCACGATCTCATCCGCTGCGGGGATCGGACCAAGCGGCTTGGTCAATCCTTCGCGCACACCTGCCCAGAAATACTTGAGCATGCGCCCGTTCCCCTTGACCAGCTCTCGGAGCATAAGGAACCCTAGATGAACAAAGAGGGAGAGGAGGGCGGGTCGGCCATGTCGGCGGTAGAACCGCGTACTACTTTCTCCCCAGACTTTCCAGAACAAGGCCTCTTTCCCGGTCTGTCTGGTGCTTTTGGATACTTTATGCCACATCCGTGCGTCGGGCACGAAGAGGATTCGCAGACCGTGGGCGCGTACGCGGTGTGAGAAGTCCCAATCGTCGAAGAAGAAGAAATAGCCCGGGTCAAACAGACCCGCCTTTTCAAAAGCACGGCGGTGAATCAGTAACCCACAACTCAGAGCGTATTCCAGATAGAAGGGTTTATCAAAGGCTGCGCTAGGTCGGTTTTGTCCTACGATGATGTGAGCAGGCGGGAAAGCGCGGTACCGACCACCCGCCGCCCAGATCACCTCAGGATCATCATAGTATAGGACTTTAGGCATTAGGATACCTACATTCGGGTCGGCCTCTGCTGCCTCTACCAGGCGGCGTACCATTTGGGGGTCTACGACAGTATCGTTGTTCAGCATCAGGATGTATTCTGCCCCTGCCTGCAGGGCGTAGCTGAAGCCGACGTCGTAACCCCACGGGACACCTAAATTGCGCCCTGTTTCAATGAGGTGCACGTTTGGAAACTCAACCCGGATTCTCTCCGGTGTGCCATCAGATGATCCGTTATCTACGACTACGATGGATAAGTTCTCGTAGTCGCTCTTATGAAGCGACTCCAAGCATTCTCGCGTGTCGTCATAGTTGTTGAAGGCAAGGATCACCGCGTAGACGGCGGGTACTCCGGATGATTCTTTCATAGGCGTTCTCTCCACAAAAACATGTGATAGACCTGGGGCCAACCTAGTGGTTAGAGCCAGCGCGTTGGCATAGATGTCGTCCAATTCCAGGTGCTGGAACTCAGCTGATCTGCCCAGTAGATGCAGGTTGCTGTAACGCCCTAGGATCTCTCTGGCATAGGCAAGATGATCAGTATAGGTAAGATCGTAAAGTGCATAGCCGTACTCCTCATGGAGCACCTTTGTATCGAGGACCTCTCCGGGGCGCACCAGACCACAGCGAATCACATCGTCGACGACGCGTTGTACTATCTCTGGGTGTTTGCTAGTGACTTCTGCGCACAGAACAGTACGATCACGTGGTTGGTCAGCCGCGCTAAGATTCTTGAATTCGACCAGCCGATTGATAGCGAAGTCCTTGTCGATGAAGTAAATCCAGTGGTTGTCCGAGACCAACGGCCGATCAACGAGCAAGTAAACGAAGTCTACGCTTTGATAGGCCAATGGAAAGGTGTGACCAAGCATCTCTCCCAAGACAGTTAACGGGAGTGTGGAGATAATTTGATCGAAGGTCTCTTCTCTGCGTTTCCCTTCATGCTCATAGATGACTGTCTCGATATGGTCCCCATAGGTCTCAAGAGCACGAACTGGGGAGTTCAGCCGCACGTGATCACGAATGTCTCGATAGACTCGTTCTAAGATGGCGCCGAAGCCACCATGTATGGGGTAGTAGAAGTAGCCAAAATGTTTTTTGGAACTTTCACGTACGAGGTCCAGGGGGCCGGAGATGCGTACCTTGCGACGTGCCCAATCCACAGAGATCTGATCGCCGGTTAGGCCGAACATTTTTTCGGTATAAGGGCGGAAGAAGAACTGATTAAGTGCGGCACCGTATCTACGATTCACGAAGTCATCAAAAGAGTTCTCGGGAGTATGACGCGGGCGGAAAAGATAACTTAACGCGATGTTCGCTGTAGTGACAGGAAAGTATCGGTATAAGATTTCGACGATGTTGACTGGATCACGTATCCATTTGCCTGCCAGGTACAATCGACTGCGGCGAATGTGACGACCCATCGGCACAAGTGAGAGTAAGTGACGGAGCACCGTCTCATCTTGAGTAAAGAGCCGATGGGCACCAAGGTCGCAAGTGAAATTATGCCATCGGAAGCTGCGAGAGATACCACCGACATATGGGCGCGCCTCAAAGACGGTGACATCCACGTCACGCTGGTGTAGCAACCACGCGGCAAACAGTCCAGCAGGTCCGGCTCCCAATATACCCACTTTCATCTCGATTCGCTCGTCTTGCTTTCCCGAGTGACTTTAGGACGAAAACGGTATCAAATCCGTTCCCATTTTAAGGTGCCTGCTCTGTCGATGTAATTGAAGAAGCCATCTCCATACCCGACATCAAGTATTGGGCTAGTCTGGGTGTGGGTGAGAACAAGCCGGCGATAATAGGCAGCAAAGTGAGGATTATGCTCTCTCATACCCATAGATACGAGTGAAATCGTGCACTAGTCTATCCCAATAGAACCGCTCTCGGATCGCCAGTGCTTCGGCGGAGAGGCGATCTCTGAGTGGTTCATCCCTCAAGAGAGCTATCATAGCCTCGGAGAGCGCAACTGGGTCCCCAGGCGGAATTAGCAAACCGCCTCCGTGTGCTAATATCGTGGCTCGGTCTCCCACGTCTCCAGTGATTACCGGGGTGCCTGCTGCCAGGCTCTCCACCACCTTGAGGGGATAGCGACCATGTTCTGCTAATGTTCCTCGCACGGGATCAACCGAGACTTCGGCCAAGCGGTAATAGAGAGGCACTTCATCGGGGGGAACTCGGCCTAAGAAGAGCACTCTCCTTAGCCCTAATGCTTGGGCTTGGCGTTGTAGCTTTTCGTAGTCTTCTCCGCCCCCCACCAATATTAATATCGCTCGGCCCTCAGCGCGCTGGACGAGTGCAAACGCTTCCAGTAGCAAGTCTACAGCATGATTGGCCAAACTGAGGCTTCCTACATAGACTATGACCTTCCGATCCTCCAATCCCAGGCGGCGGCGGGCTCTCTCGATGTCCACGTCCTTTATAGCGGAAAACCGCGTACGATCTACGCCGTTGGGAACATAGACGATGCGGTCCCTTTGGCATCCTAGCTGCACCAAGCGTTCAGCCATAAAACGGGTATTAACGGTGACACCAGCCGTAATCCGAGGGAGGGAATTCTCAAAAAAGGCCACTATTCTGCGTTGCCAACTCCCGCTGAAGCGGTTGGAGGCAGCTTCGTAATCGTCGCAGTCGAGATAAACTGGCTTTCCTAGCAAGAGGGGTGGCAAGAGAGCCAGTCCGTTCATCGGATGAGGTTTGCAGATGTGATATACATCGGTTGGTGTTAACAAAGCGGCCTTCGTCAGCCGTAAGGTGGCTAAGGTAGAGACCAGTATTAGCTGGATTGGCCCAAAGTAGAGTTTTTGATTGCCTACTTTCCGTACGTGCATCTGCCCGACGTAGTGAACCCTGACACCTCCCTCCACATATTCTTGCTGTTGCAGCGTTTGAAAGTTGTGGTGCAGTGCCAAGAGGGTCACCTCGTGCCCGAGCCGCACTAACTCCTTGGACAGGGGCCAGTAGCGTCCCAATCCGGACGGACTTTCGAGGCTCTGCGTGAGCAAGAAAGTGATTCTCAAGCCTGCCTCCTCGTCATTAGGGCCACTAGATCATCCCACGAGGATGGAGGTCGACCGTTGTCCCCCCTTTCTGGTGGTGAGTCCTGGGTGAAGAAGCGCACGATTGCCTTTGCAAGCGTCTGGCTATCGGCGGGTAACGGGACGTCTTTGGAGTCCAGTACCTTCTGGGTGGTTATCACCGGTTTCCCCAGGCCTCTGGCCAACTCGACTACGCCGCTTCCAGTCGCTTGCCGGTAAGGTGCCACCAGTACGTCTGCTGCGGAGAAGAATAAAGGTATTTCCTCGTTAGGGATGTAGCGATCGTAAAGGAATACCGAGTCGGCGATATTCAGATCTTCTATCAGCCTCAGGTAATCCTCCTTATCTTCCCAGAACTCCCCTGCTACCACGAGAATCACGTTTCCTAGTTGCTCCCGGACACTGGGCAGTGCGCGCAGGAGGTCTCGTAGCCCCTTGTATTTTCTCACAATTCCAAAGAAGAGCAAGACAGGGGTCTCTATGGGTAATCCAAGCCGTTTACGTGCTTCATCTTTGGGAATTCGCTCTCCCGCGAACATATCGTACATGGGATGAGGAACCACCGCGATGGGCACATTTGGTAACAGTCTCTGCAGCCGTTCTCTTTCTTCCTTTGATTGCACTACGAACCGTGTTCCTAGTCGCAACACACATCTGGCAGCCAATGCATCCCACCAGCGGGCCTCGTGGGGGAGTACGTTGTGGCAGATATAGACCAATGGTCTTCGCAACAGAGCGCGCTGCAGGGTTCCTAAGACAATCCACGCAGGTGCCCAGAAACTCGTCCACCATTGGAGGACCAACACGTCAGGCTGGTAACGACAAATGCGCCAGAAGGTCACCAGCCAGCTCAGCGGATTCAAAGAGTCAATCCAATACCGGGCATCCTCGACCAGAAGCGGCTTTTTACTCGGATCCTTGTCACTATGGCCAGGGAACAGCCAGCGAGGGTATTGCCTTTTGAAGGAAATCATCAACACCTCGTGGCCTCGCTTGCGGAGCGCTCGGTAGAGCATCGTCGTGTAATGAGCGATCCCACCACGGTAAGGATAGACCGGTCCGACGAGCACTACTTTCATCTCTTATACCCCGGGTTCCGAGACAGGATCCATCGCTTCGCTTACGGCCCAAGGAGGTAGACTTGGAATGGCCCAATGGCCTCTCGCTTAAGCACCGAACGTTCCGCAAGTGAACGTTCCGTCAGCGCAGCAGGACCCTGCCCTGGCAGGTAGATGAGCCAGACGCGAGATCATCTTTTTACAAGTTCGTCCATCAACTTCCCCTGCCATCCCGCTGGCTATTGCCCCGATATCTCTCTGAGCTCGAATATCCACACCAAATCCTGATGATATATCGGCCGAAAGTGCGCGCTTTGTAGAAGCAGTTTCGGATCTAGGACGGAGGGGCCGTTGTAGTTGACCCGCCCCCGTTGCTGACCAATGTAGACGTGGGTAATGCCTCGCTCCTGCAACACAGCCAGGGTCTCAGGGTGATTAATCCCTGCTTCCTCGATCTGGGCCTTCAGTTCGTTGATCCACTGCCGGTAGTCGTCCTGGAGCCCCTGCTCCGTTCCATAGTTCAACGGCGGTGCCGTGTTGGCACGTTTGCCCAAAAGTGGAATCCACCAACCAGCATCAGAACCTGCAATCACGCTTCCCCCATAAGCAAAGAAAGAATTAACCAGAAACCGAGCATCCTCCGGCGTATTCTCCCGGATCCATGCCATCGCTCGAAGGTCGGGGCGGGTGACCATCGCATGGCGGTCCACCTGTAGGTCTCCCATACGTCGCCAAGCACCCGTCAGGCCTATTCCCACCAGTAACACCACCGCCAGTAACCTGAGCCATTTCCGCGCCGTCCACTGAACCATCACTTCTCCTAGCAGCCACCCTATCGATACACCTGCCGGGATATACACCGCGATGAACAGCGCAAAGTTGCTGATAGCCCCGCTGCCTGGGAGGCGGAGCCAATCTGGGTTGGTTGCAATCAGAAGGAGGAACCACCACAGGGAGATCAGCAGGACGCCTCGTCGTCGTCTCCACAGTCCCGCGGCGATCGCCACCATCAGGAGCAGCCATCCCACGGGGGCCATAAAGCGAGTGATGTCGCCGATCGCGTTGTACTGACGGGTAAACGACGTAAGATGATCGGGAGGGGTGGTCATCTGCCGTGCGAAGTTTTTGAGGATCCTTCCTTGAAAGATATGGGAAAACCAGGGCAAGAATAGCACGGCCGCCCCGCTTCCTGCTCCGCTTATCCGCAGCAGTATGTGATACCAGTTCTGTCGTCTGAGGGAAATCACAATCCAGGCAACGACAAATATGATGTAAAAGATCAAGACTCGATAGTGAGTCAGCGCCAGTCCCCCTGCGACAACCCAGACCAACGCAGTCAATTTCCAGTTCCATCGAGGGGCCTCAAACAGTGCCCAACTCAACACCACTGCCGCGGGCAGGATCGTCTGCCCGGTCAGTTGAGTGTACCGCCCCCAGTTCACGTAGAACATCGGCATCGGCAGGAGCAGGCCCGCCACCACGACTGCTCCTACTCCCGCCCAACGGTTTTGGCTCATCCGGACCGCCAGAGGGTAAAGCGCGAACACCGCCAATCCGTTGAGAATCTGCCCGACCCAAATGACGGCCTGCACCACGTCTATCCCAGTTACCCAATGAAAGGTCGCCACAGCCGCGTGGAAACCGAAATGGTAGGTGAAACTCCGAAGTTCGGCATAGGGCTCCCACGAGTCGAACAGCCCTTTGTTATCCACCAATAACTGGGCGATCATTGTGTGCTGGTAAGAATCCCCCCACATCGGCGCGTCCAGCGTGCGCACCACCAGCAACCGCACGCCGAAGACCAGCGCCAGAAGGATCACCAAGGCCAGGTCGGGCCAGAGGGCCTCGGAACGGGCCCACCGTCGCAGGGCTTCCCATCCCTCCCGGGGTCGCCAGTCCCGATAACGCCAGGCCAGCGTTGCCACCCCGCCCGCCACAGGCAGCCAAGCATAGAGTGGCCCCAGGTGCAGCCCCACCAGGTCGGTCCAGAGCAGCAGCAGCGGGTACAAAGCCAGGCTGGTCCCCGCGGCAAGCCCCAGCCGCTCAGCCCAGGAGAGTCGTGCGTCCGGCCAGAGCCAGACCAGCAGCGCCCAGCCTGGCACGATGTAGAGCAGCCCTGCCACCGCCAGCAGCCCTAATCCCTGTACCGTAGCCCGTGCCAGGTCTACGATCATCCATCGGGGATCGTAAACTAGTCGAAAAGCCATCTGGACATCCAGGGGCTGGTGATCCCGGTAGAGCGCTCCGTCCAGATATGCGTCGCCCGCCGCTCCACCAATGGCTACACTCCCTTCACCTTCCATCTCTATGAAGGCGTAGTAATATCGACCGTGGGCATCGGGCAGGGGAGGGAAAGAGAACCGGTAGAAACCGGCCTCCGTCAACTGATCTAGCGGGAGAGTGCTCGCGGCCAGGTCGTCCGTCGCCTCCGGGTCGGCGCGGAGGTGAATCCGGAGTTCACCTCGCGCCCCCGGCTCCGGTGCCAGCCACACCTCCACCCCGTTCAGCCCTCCGTGGCGGGCGACGAAGGTCTGCCCTACCGTGTGGCCCGGTTCCAAGAGGGTCGTTACCTCGGGAACGACGTTGACCTGGTCGCGGTCCACAAAGTTGGAGCACCCGGTAAGTAGAAGCAACATCCCCAGGACAAGCAGCAGGACACTCAACGGACTCCGGCGTCTCTTCATTCTCCCACTGCCTCCTGTTTGCTGCTTTCTACTTCTTCGAATTCCATCCGCCGCACTCGGTAGAGGATCTCCTCCAGCATCTTCCGGTTCAGCCGGACCAACTCGGCCATCAGGCCGATCAGGCAGACCTGGAAGCCCACGATGGTGAGGATGGCCGCCAGGATGAGGGATTGGACGTGCCCCATGCCGCGGCCGACTAGGTAGAAATACAAGAAGCGGAGCCCTAACGCTACTCCCCCCGCGATGAGTATCCCTCCGATCGTCGTGAAAACCCGCAGCGGACGGTACATCGTGTAAAAACGAAGGATGGTGACGGCGGAGAGGGCGAGGAAGGAAGGGATGCTCCGGATGAGACGGGAGGGTCGGGTCTGGGGATTGGTTCGCACGGGGACGTACACCACTTTCATTCGACGAGCCCCGGCCTGGATCAGAGTCTCCAGGGTGTAGGTGTACTCGCTGAGGACGGTGAGGCGGAGCGCGGCCTCACGGGTGAAGGCCCGGAAGCCGCTCGTGGCATCGGGGATGGGGATGCCGGCTGCCCGCCCCACTACCCAACTTCCCCACTGTTGGAGCAACCGCTTGATAGGGGAGAAGTGCTCCAGGGCGGCTACTCCCCGGTCACCAACGACGATGTCGGCCCGGCCTTCCAGGAGCGGTTGGACCAGGCGGACGATGTCCTCTCCGCGGTATTGGTTGTCGGCGTCGGTGTTGACGATGATATCGGCCCCGAGCCGCAGCGCCGTCTCTAAGCCCACGGTGAAGGCGGCCGCCAGTCCCTGGTTCTGTTTCAGGCGGACGATGTGATCTACCCCCAGTTCCTCCGCTACCTGAGCGGTGCGATCGGTGGACCCATCGTCCACCACCAGGACCTCGATCTCGTCTACCCCAGGGATGGAGCGGGGCAGATCGCGGAGGGTCTGGGGAAGGGTGGCCTCCTCATTATAAGCAGGGATCTGGATGATGAGTTTCACAGCCGGTCATCCCCTCCTGTATCCATCAGAGCGGGATTCTAACATGCCCGGTGGTGGCTGTCAACGGCTTGAGTGTAGAGGGTCTCCAGTTGATCAACATGCTCTTTCAGCGTCATTGGTGGACGAATGGATGCCCGCAGCCGTTCCAACAAGTCAGGCTCATCCACCAACCGCTGGAGTGCTGCCCGCCAGGCTTTCACATCGCCCGGGGGCACCAGGAGGCCGTCCACCCCGTCCTGCACCCGGTCGGCCAAGGCCCCTAGCCTGGAGGCTACCACAGGCACGCGGGCCGCGAAAGCCTCATGCACGACTAGTGAGAAAGTCTCATACCACAGGGAGGGCACAACTACCACATCCGCTTGCGCTAAAGTGCGCCACACCTCTTGCCTGCTCAGTCTGCCTACAAATTGCACATTGGGCGAGGCTCGCTCGCGAAGATAGGCGACGTAGGCGGGATCGAAGGATTCATCCCCAGCGATCCATAGTTCAGCCGCTCCGTGAACTTCGTTTAATGCTTCTACTAAGACATGTACTCCTTTCTGCCAAGAAAGCCCCCCAATATATACAAAACGCACCGGCTTGTTCGGGTTAGAACGTGTGCCTGGTACAGGGTCTGGGAAGTCAATCCCGTGTGGAATGACCACCACCCTTTCTGCTAGGGCACCCTGCGCTATGTACCAGCGGCGGACGAATTCGGTGGGGGCGACGAGCCAGTGTGCTCCCATCAGCACCCGCCGGAGTACACGGTTGCGCCAGGCTAGCAGCCCCGCCAGGATCGGAAAGGCGGGCCAGAGCCACGGGCGACCGATGCGTGCCAGGGCACAGCGGGTACAATTCAGGTATGCCCGCGGGCCGTTGCACACACGCTGGGCATAGTTGGTCAATAGCTGTGCGTTAGCGCAAATCCACCAATAATCATGCAAGGTGAGGATAAAGGGAATTCCTCTTTGTTTGAGGAGACGGAACAACGTCGCTGGCAGTCCCATCAGGTGTTGAAGGTGGACGAGGTGTGGCTGCACCTGGTCAAGGACTTGCCTGAAGGTGTCTGTTATGAAGGCATTCCCAAACGTGCTCAGGAAACGGGTGGCGGGACCAAGCGGCCCCGACCAGGCTACGTGGACCCGGACATCTCCCTCCAGCCAGGTCTCCTGCCCTGAGCCTGTAGCGCTCCGGCGATAGAAGACTGTGACCTGGTGTCCACGCCGGGCCAGCTCGCGGGCCAGTGATTGGGTGTACCGCTCGGTGCCGCCCACATGCTCCGGCGGATACTGATGGACAAGGTGCAAGATGCGCATACTTCTGCTTATGCCTACGTACCCTGGAAAGTACCGGAGATGCAGACCGAGCTGCTGAGGAGGGTAGGCCACCAGTTGCGCAGGCGGCTGAGGCGGCTAGCGATGCCGAGACGCCGCTCTGGGCGGAAACCAGCCAGCCGATAAAGCATTTCTACTTGGCGGAAGGTAAAGTAGTGAAGATGACCGGCGTCGAATAAAATGGTGTGGCTGGGGTTATCGGTGAACCCCTCGTTGGGGTACGCTGCAGCGGTGGTGGGGGCCCGCCCCAACAGCAGGCGTATCCGATGGGGCAGGAAAGCCACGTTAGGCGTCACGGTCACCAGTTGCGTGCCGACCCTGGACAGGCGGGCCAAAATACGCATAGCACCGATTACATCCACTATATGCTCGATCACATCTGCCCAGATGATACAGTCGAACGGCGAGGTGGCCTTCGCAGCCAGTCCCTCCAGCGACTCGTTGAGGACAACGCAGTTGGGCAGGTGGCTCAATCCCTGGCGGGCCCGCTCCGCCCGTATAGAGGACAATTCGATGCCAACCACCTCATCAAAATAGGGTGCCAATGCCGCTAGCACCTCTCCGTGCCCGCAGCCTATCTCCAGCAGGCGACCGCCAGGCCGGGCCAAATACACCACAGCCTGCCTGCAATCGGTAGGCCATCCACGAACCTCGATAGGCTTCACTCGAACGTCTACCGCCTCTTGGCCCGCGCAATCGCGGTAGACCTCATCGTACTTGGCTGCCAGCGTCCCGCTGTCTGTCACCCCGGGCATCGTGACTGCCTCGTGAGTCGCCTGTTGTCTTTGACCACAAGGGTATACTATGTTAAAATTTCCAGAAGTCAAACATGGGCGGAATGGGCTCGACTGCAGGGTTGGCGGTTATCATCTTGAACTGGAACGCGGCGGATGATACGATTCGTTGCGTCCGCGAGATCGAGGCGTGGGAGCATCTGCGCCCCACGATCTGGGTTGTGGACAATGGTTCGGCCGAGGAAAGCATCGCCGCGATCGCCCAATCCTGTCCGAATGTGCGCTTGATCCGTAATGGAGCCAACTTAGGTTTCGCAGGAGGGACCAACCGGGGAATCGTCGCGGCGCTGGCGGTGGATGAGGTGCCGATTCTATTGCTCAATAACGATGCTTCGGTAGCCGAGCCAGACATCGCCAGATTGCTGGACACGCTCCATAGAGATAAGCGGATCGGCTTCGTCGGCCCGTTGCTGTTCGATATGCACGATACGGAGCATTTGCTCTCGGCTGGAGGCCGAAACCCGGTTCTGCATCACCACTCACACATCCTCACTCTATCGCCTGGTCCTCCCGTGCGAACGGTCGCGTATGTGCCAGGGACGGTGGTGGTGGTGCGTCCGGAAGTCTTCCGCCAGGTTGGTCTCTTGGATGAGAACTACTTTTTCTCTATGGAGGTGGCGGACCTGTGCAGGCGGGCCGCGCAAATTGGCTACCGCAGCGTGGTGGACACACGGGCGCGTGCGTTCCATTCTCTTGAACGCTCATCTGATCTCCGCGGGACATTGCACGTTTATTACATTATTCGTAACCGGTTCCTTTTCATCCGCAAGTTCTATCCCCGGTCCATGTGGCTGTTGTCTGCCGTATGGTCACTCTATAGCCTGGCCCTCTGGCTGAAGGTCCGTGCGGCAGGGAGGCCTACCACCGCCCGAGCGATCTGGCTGGGGTTGTGGGATGGACTGCACGGTCGGTTCGGAGGGCAGAACGAGCGAGTCTTCTCCTACGTTGGGGGAAAGTAATTGTGAGATTGCGCGTCCTCTACCATCTCCCTATCCTCCCTCCCCGCATACCGGCATGCGAGGCCATTTCCCAGGAGATCAGTGCCCTGTGCCGCCACGTCGATGGTGAGATAGTCTACGTCAACCCTAACCGCCGTTCCCCCTTTCATATGCCCAGATTGTTGTTCGGATTTCACCGGCTGAGATGGTTGCGTGGCCAGGAGACGACTTTGCACCTCCACCATTTCTACAATCCGGATCCTTTTCCTTTCCCCTACCTTCGCTTGCTCCGGCAGCCGGTGGTCTATTCACTGACCGGCGGTGTCGTGCGACGGCCGAACGTCCCTTTCTTCACACAGATGGACGCCGTCACTGTGATGGATGAAGAGAGCCTTGCCCGACTGCAGGAGTGGGGGCTGAGGAATGTGTTCCTAGTGCGGCCAGGGATCGATACCAGTCGATTCACCCACACTCCTCTGCCGCTGAGGTCAGAGATCCGGCTGATGGTAGGATCGGCACCGTGGACGAAGGGCCAGTTTCGCACCAAGGGGGTGATGGCTCTGCTAGAGGCCGCGCGGCAGGAGCCACGCCTCCACCTGATCTTCCTCTGGCGCGGGGTGCTGGCAGAGGAGATGACCCGTCGAATACGGAAAATGGGGGTGGAGGACCGGGTGACAGTGTTGAACCGGCAGGTGGACGTGAATCGGCTGCTCGCTAGGGTGCATGCTGCCATCGCCCTGGCATCCACGCCGACAATTGTCAAGGCGTATCCCCATTCGCTGCTCGAGTCGCTGGCGGCAGGGAAGCCGGTGTTGGTCAGCCGGGCCATCCCAATGGCGAGGTACGTGGAGAACACCGGCTGCGGGGTGGTGGTGGAGGAGGTCTCAGCAACGGGCGTGCTGACAGCAGTGGCGTCCTTGGCGGAGACATACGAGGCCCGTAGACGGGCGGCGTTGGGCGTAGGACGAGAAACGTTTTCGGTGGATAGGATGATTTCATCGTTCCGTCGGGTGTACGAAGGCGTGCTAGGCCGTGGAATGTAGAGTGGGGCATATCTGTGTTCGTGTGTGTCTGAGGTATGCTGTGTAAGGAGATAAGGGTATGGAACGCAAGTCGAAGGCATTGGTGGGATTGGTCCTCACGGGGTTGATATTTGTCCTGTCATTAACTGGAGGGAGACCTTCCTCGGCCACCACGCGGGCCAGCTATACAGTTATCCCCTTGAACGGGGCCAAGATCGTGGGTTCTTCGCCGACGGCCGCTGATTTCAATGGGGATGGGTACAAGGAGATCGTCGTGGGGGGTAGTGACGGTATCCTGCACGTTGTCTCCTTCGATGGCTTCACGTGGTCCGAGGTGTGGTCCCACCAGACTAATATCGATATCAACGCTGCCAATCCTCCCAATCCCAACTCCGATAACAACATCCGCACCTCCCCGGCTATTGCTGACCTGGACAACGACGGTCACCTGGATATCGTGGTGACTGTGGGAGGATTTGTCCATACTGATTTTGAGGACCGGCGCAACGGAGGGGTGCTGGTCTACCGCTATGAGGGGGACTCACCTTGGGACTTTGCGCTGATCGAGCCTCTCTCCGCGGACGGCTCACGGGGGTGGCCCCAGCCCCGCATAGATCAGATTGGAGCCGGACCGGGCGAAGGAGAGCCGGACGGTCTGTGGGACGGCATCCCCACTTCGCCAGCGGTAGGCGATATTGACGGTGACGGTGACCTAGAGGTCATCGTCGCGGGGATGGATCGGCGCATCCACGCCTGGCACCACGACGGCACGGTGGTGG
>Ga0209426_1000935_pt1 | contig 22294 bp, 19 predicted proteins | sample Deesub1362B_J571_FD_187697 | JGI IMG/M metagenome (GOLD analysis project Ga0209426, IMG submission 187697) | Deep oceanic, basalt-hosted subsurface ecosystem from Juan de Fuca Ridge flank, Pacific Ocean, CORK Borehole 1362B_J2.571 (SPAdes)... ...
CGCACGGTCCGGACCCAGGTAATGTGATTAAACTGGAAAATGCAGGGCTCTACTGGCATCTTGTGGACATTATCTGGATTTTTCTTTTCCCGCTGTTTTATCTGATTACGTAGGAGCAGGCGATGGAAAAAGGAGCCAAACACGCGACACATATCGGCTATGCTACTTACGTCCTCATCTGGCTGGGGCTGCTGGTGTTCACGGCCCTTACTGTAGCCATGGCCGGCTTTCACCTGGGACCTGTTAGTATTTTTGCCGTTATCCTGGTGGCTGCTACCAAATCGGCCCTGGTAGGGAACTATTTTATGCACCTCAAGTATGAGCGGCCTTTGCTCCGCAGGATGGTGTTCATCGTGCTGTTTATCTTGGCCCTTTTTATCGGATTGACGTTCACAGACATTGCATTCAGGTGATGAGGGAGGCATGTTTTCCAGCGCAGCCAATATTGCTGAAAAAGTAGATTTCGTTTTCGCACTGGTGCTGGGGATCAGCATCTTCTTTATGGTTTTGATCACTACGCTGCTGGTGGTTTTTGTGCTTAAATATCGGCGGAGCAGACACCCGAAGGCGGAAAACATCCGTGGAAACACAGCTCTGGAAATCACCTGGACGGTCATCCCAACTATTCTTGTCCTCATCATGTTTTATTACGGCTGGATCAGTTTTGGTTTTATGCGCAAGGCGCCGCCGGGGGCAATGGAGGTAAAGGTCACCGGCCGGATGTGGAGCTGGCTTTTCGAGTACGAAAACGGGATTCAAAGTGATACGCTTTATGTTCCATATGGCAAACCCGTCAAGCTTATCCTTTCTTCTCAGGATGTGATTCACAGCCTGTTTATTCCGGCCTTCAGGGTAAAGCAGGATGTGGTTCCGGGAATGACCAACTCCCTCTGGTTTACGGCCCAGGAACTGGGAACGTACGATATTTTGTGTGCCGAATACTGTGGGCTTCAGCATGCCTACATGCTGGCGGCGGTCAAAGTGGTTCCTGAGGAAGAATTTTTGCACTGGTACGAGACCAACCGGCCGGAGGCTACCCAGGAGGAGGTAACTGCTCAGGAAGGGGCGTCTTCGGCAGGCAGCGTGAAGCGGGGCGAACGTCTGGTTCGCATCCGCGGGTGTATTGCTTGCCACAGCACGGATGGATCGCCCAGGGTGAGTCCAAGTTTCAAAGGGTTGTATGGCTCCACAACTACTGTGATTACCGGTGACAAAGAACGCCAGGTTGTGGTGGACGACGAGTACATCCGGCGTTCCATGCTGGAGCCCAATGCCGATATCGTGAAAGGCTTTCAACCGCTGATGCCCTCTCAGAAAGGTGTGGTGACGGAGGAAGAAATCCGCGATATTATCGCCTATATCAAATCGCTGAAGTAAGGGAAGAGAATGCGGGTTGCAGATATTCTGGAGCTTGCCAAAGTTAAAATCACAGCGCTGTCCACATTGACGGCGGCGGCGGGGTACCTGCTGGCGGCGGAGAGGCCCGACTGGTCTCTTGCGTGGGTAACTGCCGGGGTGTTTTTGCTGGCCAGTGGCAGTGCCACTTTTAACCATTTGCAGGATGCCTCCTACGACCGCCGGATGCAGCGGACGAAACGGCGGCCGCTTCCTTCTGGACGTGTGGCTCCCTGGCAGGCTGCTGTTTTGGGTCTGGGATTTACATTGGCTGGGCTGTTTTTGCTGCTGCAGACAAACGGGGCATGGCCAGCCGTCCTTGGTCTGGCGGCCCTTTTCTGGTACAATGTGCTCTACACTTATCTCAAGCGCATAACGCCATTTGCAGCCGTTCCCGGTGCACTGGTGGGGGCCATTCCACCCGCCATCGGGTGGACTGCAGCGGGAGGTCAGGTTCTGGACCCGGCAATTCTAAGTGTGGCGTTTTTCTTTTTCGTCTGGCAGGTGCCTCATTTCTGGCTCCTGCTGCTCATTCACGGCCAAGACTACAAACGGGCCGGCTATCCGGCACTGACCGATGTTTTTTCCTCACCGCAGCTGAAGCGAATTACCGCAGCCTGGATGGCGGCAACCGCGACCGCCTGCCTGCTGCTGCCGTTTTTTCGGGTGGTTCGCTCTCCTGTGGTTGCGCTCGGATTTGTCGTGGCCGCCGGCTGGCTGTCGCGCGATTCCCTGCGACTCATTGGTATGGGGCGCCGCCATTTCAGCTTTGGACTGGCATTCCGGGGCATCAATTTTTATGCCCTGTCGATTATCCTTCTGGTCATTTTCGGGCGTTTGGCTGAGATGCTGTGAGGGGAAATGTGCTCCAGCGGAAAGGCGGCGGCGAGACAGAGAATCGGGTGTCAAAAAAGACGGGATGCAATATAGAGGTGGCTGAATGGAATTCTTGGACCGTCTGATTCTTTACCCATCCCAGGAGCATCTGGTCCTGATCCGGGTGCTGGTGGTTTTGCTGTTTGCTCTCCATTTTTCCTTTCTGGCGAGCTACCTGGGAGGAGCCAGCTTTTCGCTTTTGTTTTTTCTGCGCAACTGGCGCGAGGAAAATGGCAATGATTGGCATGTGGCCCGGGAACTTGGAACTTCTCCGCTGTTCCGGATAAATGTGGTCCTGCTGCTGGGGATCTTGCCGCTATTTACCCAGTTCCTTTTTTACATCCAGGTGTATCATGAAACGGACTTTCGGGTATTCGCATATGGGCGGATCGTTCTTTTGCTGGCCCTGATCGGGTTTGCTCTGTTGCAGCAGTACAGTAGCCGGTTGAAGAAAGACGCTACTCCGGGAGTGGCGACATGGCTCACCGGAGCGGCCGGGATAGGACTGCTGGTGGTTGCGGTTTTTCTTTACGTGAATGTGGAGGCGTTGGCTCTATTCCCGGAGAAATGGCCATTTGTACACCGTATTGTGCCGGTGTTTGTGGTGGAAAATGTCCTGCCGCGCTTCCTGCTGATCACCTCCCTTTCTTTCGCGTTTGCTTCGGGTTTTTACCTGTTTCTTTATTTCGGCTGGGAGAAACGCTCTGCGGAGCAGCGGGAATGGAATTATCTGCGGAAGATCCTCTCTTTTGCAGGAACACTTTTTTCTCTGGTTACGCCGCTGTTTCTCGTCTGGCATTTTTACACCGCGCCGCCGTTTGCCCTTTCTGCGGGTGCTTTTCTGTTCGGTGCCGCCACAGTATTTCTGTTTTTTGTGGTGGCGATACTATTTTACAATCTGTACCAGCAGGGGAAAGGTTTAAGTACTGGCCGCCCGGCATGGTTGTTTGTTTCGATGCTGATGGTCGTTATTGCGGTGGGCGTTCATGCAGAGGGTTTGCGTGACCGCGCCAGCCGCGAACATCAGAAGCTTTTGGCACTGAAGGCAGCGGAGGAACATGCCCGGATTGCGGAGATCCGCGAAGAACGCCTGGCAGCGGCACAAAAGGTGGATGGGGAGACGATTTTTAATCAAGTTTGCGCAACCTGCCACCGCTTCGACAGCCGGCTTGTAGGACCGCCTTTGCAGGAGGTGCTGCCCAGGTACCGCGGCAAGGAGGCTGAGCTGATTTCTTTCATTTTGAGTCCCACACGGAAAAATCCCGATTATCCGCCCATGCCCAATCCAGGGCTGAAAAAGTTTGAGGCCGGTGCAGTGGTGGAATATCTGATGAAGCAGATTCCGTAGGAAACAGGGAGAATGGCCGTGAAGAGGTGGATTGTCCCGTCAATCTTTTTCGTGTTCCTGAGTGGGCTGGCCCTCGTTCTTCTCGGACAGAACCTGCTCTGGAAGCGTGTTTATAGACAGCCTGAACAGCCTATTGCGTTCAGCCATGAGATTCATGTGGGGAAGCTTAATCTGAAATGTACCACCTGCCATACCACGGTGGAGAAATCCATCCGTGCCGGTGTACCGGCGGTGGCCACGTGCATGTCGTGCCACAAGGCCGTGGCGGCAGACCGACCGCAGGTTCAAAAGTTACGGGAGTTTTGGGAAAAGAAAGAACCGATTCCGTGGGAGAAGATCCACAATTTGCCGCCACATGTCTATTTTTCCCACAAGCGGCACATTCAGGCCGGGATCGACTGTGCAACCTGCCACGGAGAGGTCCGGGTTATGCCGGAAATCCGCCAGGTCCGGTCTCTGAAGATGGGCTGGTGCGTGGATTGCCACCGGGCCAAAGCGGCACCGCTAGACTGTTACACCTGCCACAAATAGCTGGGAAGGAGGAAGTGAATGCGGAGACGCGATTTCATAAAATTGCTGGGCGTGGCTTCCAGTGCTTCAGTTGCAACCTCTTGCGGTCTCACGCCCGAAAATTCCCAAAAGCTGATTCCCTACCTTGTGCCGCCGGACAGGGAGATCATCCCGGGAAAAGGGATGTTTCTTTCGACCACCTGTACGGAATGTCCGGTTCATTGCGGGATTTCCGTGCAGGTGAGGGATAAAGTTATTCAGAACCGACACCGTCAGGTTCCCATTAAGATAGAAGGGCTGCCCGGACATCCTATCAATGACGGCCGGCTCTGTATCCGAGGGCAGGCGGCGCTGCACCGTCTCTATCATGCGGAGCGTTTCAAACAGCCCATGCGGCGGGAAGGCGACGGCCAGTTTGCGCCCATCTCCTGGGAAGAGGCCTACCAGGTGATTTTGCAGCATATGGCCAAAGTGAAATCGGATCAGAGAAAGATTGGTTACCTTTCCGGCCGTACCACTGGAGCCTTAGCGGAGCTGATGGATTCGTTTTGCACCCACGTTGGCGTGGAAAAACTGCCGGAATACGAGCCGCTTTTTCCGGCAAGTGTGGTAAACGCCAGTTTCGCACTGTTTGGGCGCAAAGAGCTTCCTGAATACCGGATTGACCGTTGTGATTTTCTTCTTTCGGTGGGGGCCGATCTTCTGGAAACCTTTGGAAATCCCGTTCAAAATTCGCGCCGAATTGCTGCACAAAGAAAGAAGGGAACCTTCCGCTGGGTTCATCTGGAGCCACATGTGTCGCTTACCGGGTTGAATGCAACTCAGCGCCTGACTCCAAAACCCGATTCAGAATGGGCTGTGATTGCCTATTTGCTGCAGAGGGTTCACCAGAGCGGGCGGGCGAAAAAAACGCTGCCCGGGTCTGTGCTCCAGGAGGTTCCGCAGCTTTCTATTGAAAAAGTGGAAGAGCTGACCGGCATCCCAAAAGAGAAACTTCAGCACCTGGAAGAGTCTTTTTTTGCCAGTGACAGGCCGCTAACAATTGCCGGGGGTGTTTCCACCGCGTCCCAGAATGGCGCATTCCTTGCGGCACTCACGGGGCTGCTTCAGTGGGCTACCGGGCAAGTGGGTGCTACAGTGGATTACACCACGGCAGTGGATTACTCCTCGGTGGGCAGTGCCGCAGCAATGGAATCCTGGCTGAAAGAGCTGGACCAGGGCCGTATTGGAGTGCTGTTTATCTCCCGCTGCAATCCAGTGGGAACGGCTCCGCAATCCTGGCAGTTGCACCACCGCCTGAAAAAAGCGGACCTGGTGGTAGGGCTGGCCGATCTGCCGGATGAGACCACTGCTTTGTGTGATATCATACTGCCGGTCTCGCATTCCCTGGAATCCTGGGGCGAAGTTTCTCCGCGGAAAGATGTTGCTTCCGTTCTTCAGCCGGTTTTGGACCCCATCTACGAGACGCGCACCGAGGGCGACATCTTGCTGGATCTGTACCGGCTGGAGCTGGGTGCCGCCGAGACGGTGGATTACCGGGAGTATGTTCAAAAGCGCTGGCGGAAAGCTTCTTCCAGTAGGGATCTACCTACTCTTATGCAGCAGGGCTACTATTCCGTTTCTGCGGAAAAAAGACCGGTTCGTTTGAGGGAGACCCGCGCAGCAAATCTCTTGCGCTCTGCAAGGCCGCAAGAGAAAACAGAGGCTGCCATTGTCTATTTTCCTCCATCGTTGCGGTTCTACGATGGCCGGAGCCGCCGCCTTCCTTTGCTTCAGGAAATTCCGGACCCGCTGTCCTCGGTCTCCTACGGCCGGTGGATCGCTGTTTCTGTTGCCACGGCGAAAAGACTCGGAATACGGGACCGGGATGAATTGCGGCTGGGAATTGGGGAATGGGAAACGCAGATTGCGGCACGGATACAGCCGGGGCTGCCAGAGGGAGTGTTTGTGGTCTACCGGGATCAGCTGGATGCTTATCCGGTCCACCATTTGAACCCTGCTGGTGAACCCCTTTCCTTTCTATCCGGTGCACGCCTTGAGAAGACCGGAGCCCGGGTGGCGCTTCCCATTCTGTCCGGTTCCACCTCCGATCACGAGCGCGGTATTATCGCTCATTTCAAGGAAGAGAAAGAATCCAAACACGAGCCTCAGGTGCAGATGTATGAACCACATGAGCACAAAGTGTACCGCTGGGCCATGGCGATCGACTTGGAGGCCTGTACCGGCTGCTCGGCCTGCGTGGCTGCCTGCTATCAGGAAAACAACATTCCGCTGGTGGGGAAGGAGGAACACGTGCGAGGGCGCGAGATGGCCTGGATCCGCATTGAACCCTATTATACCGGAGAGGAGGCCGAGTTTCTGCCCATGATGTGCCAGCAATGTGATAATGCCCCCTGCGAACCGGTGTGTCCCGTGTATGCCACCTACCACAATCCCGAAGGACTGAATGCACAGATTTATAACCGCTGTGTGGGCACGAGGTACTGTTCCAACAACTGTCCTTACAAAGCGCGGAGGTTCAACTGGTTTGACCACGAGTGGCCCGAGCCACTGAGCTGGGGATTGAATCCGGATGTTTCGCTACGTAACCGCGGGGTAATGGAAAAGTGTACGTTTTGTGTTCACCGGATCCGCTCAGCGAAGGATGCGGCCCGCGACGAGGATCGGCTTGTTCTGGATGGCGAAGTTGTTCCCGCATGCGCACAGACCTGTCCCGCTGATGCCATCGTTTTTGGCAATCTGCTGGATCCGGAGAGCCGGGTGGCAAAACTGGCCCGCAGCGGACGTGCTTACCACGTGCTGGAGGAGCTGAATACCCAACCTGCTGTGACCTATTTAAGTCCGCACAAGAAAGAAGGAGAATAGTAAGTCTATGAAGACGACTGATCTCACATATTCCGAGGTAAATTCGCTGGTTCTGCGGATGCTGGAACCGCCGCGGAAGGCATATTTCGGCATCCTGTTTTTCCTTTTGAGTGTGGTGGGAATCGGTGTAACGGCCTGGGCTTACCAGATTTTCCGCGGAATGGGGGTAACCGGTCTGAATAATCCGGTGGGATGGGGTGTTTACATCACCGATTTTGTGTTCTGGGTCGGAATTGCCCATTCGGGAACGCTGATTTCTGCCATTCTTTACCTTTTTCGGGCGCGCTGGCGCACATCTATTTACCGCAGCGCTGAAGCGATGACCGTTTTTGCTGTTCTGACCGCTGGCCTGTTTCCACTGATTCATCTCGGAAGGGTCTGGCTGTTTTACTGGCTGTTCCCGTATCCCAACCAGCGGTTCCTCTGGCCCAATTTCCGTTCCCCTCTCATCCTGGATGTTCTGGCTGTAAGCACGTACCTGACCGTCAGTTCAGTCTTTTTCTTTATCGGGCTTCTTCCCGACATTGCCGCGGCCCGGGATCAGGCCACCGGCTGGAGGAAGAAAGTTTACGCCGTCCTTTCCCTCGGCTGGAAGGGAACCCACCGGCTCTGGCATCATTATGGAGCCGCGTACCTTTTCTTTGCAGCCCTGGCCACACCGCTGGTGATTTCGGTGCACAGTGTGGTCTCCTGGGATTTTGCTCTCTCCATCATCCCTGGGTGGCACAGCACCATTTTTGCGCCCTATTTCGTTGCCGGAGCCATACATTCTGGGCTGGCCATGGTGCTGACCATTTTGATTCCGCTCCGCAAAATCTTCAAGGTGGAAAAGTTGATCACCCTGGATAATCTGGAGGCCATGGCCAAAATGATTATCCTGACCGGCCTCATTGTGGGATATGCTTACGCAACGGAATTCTTCATTGCCTGGTACAGCGGTAACCAGTACGAGTATGAAATCTTCCGCTGGCGGGCCACCGGAGATTATGCCGCCGAATACTGGATAATGGTGGTTTTCAACTCCCTGATTCCGCTGCTCTTTTTTGTGAAAAGAATCCGCCGCAGCGTGGCCTGGCTGTTTGCTCTGGGAATTCTGATCAACATCGGCATGTGGTTTGAGCGGTACGTGATCATCGTAACATCTCTGGCCCACGATTTTCTGCCCTACGCCTGGGGGCATTACAAACCTTCCCTTGTGGAATTTGCCATCACCCTGGGATCATTTGGCTGGTTCTTCCTGTTGTTTTTTAGTTTTGCCAAATTTCTGCCGGCCATTTCCATTGCTGAAACCAAAGAATTGCTTCCTCTTCCGGTGAAAAGAGGAGGGAAAAGAGGATGAAGCCTGTTTCTCTGGTGGGCGTTTTTGCCCATTTCGACGAGCTAATGGAGGCCCTGCAAAAGGTGAAAGAAAAAAAACCGGAACGCCTGGTGGTGTACTCACCGGTGCCGCATCATAAATTGGAGGAGATTCTTGAGCCGAAACCCAGCCCGGTCCGCTATTTTGCCCTTGCGGGAGCACTCACCGGACTCTTTGGCGGGTTTGGTCTGGCGATCTGGTCGTCGCTGAAGTGGGGCCTGATTACCGGTGGGAAGCCGATCGTTTCCATTCCGCCGTTTATTGTGGTCGGATTTGAGCTGACCATCCTGTTCGGTGCCCTGGCCACCCTTGTGGGACTGATTTTGACGCATCAGTTTCCTGCTTACAAAATTCCGGGCACGTACGATGCCCGCTTTTCGGTGGACCGTTTTGGTCTTGCGGTGCGTGTTTCTCAGGAACAGAGGAACGAATTTGAAGCGATTTTGAAATCGGCAGGTGCGGAGGAGGTACATGTTCGCTAATCCGGAAATCATTCAGGACGCGCAAAGTCACCGGGAAAAGCTCGCCCGCAGCCCAATAAGATGGATCTTTCTGGGGCTATTCTTTATTGGGTTGGCGGCGTTTCTTGCGGGAACACTGGGAGATACGCCGCAACGGGCCTGGCAGGTCTATCTTGTGAACCTTGTTTTCTTTCTGGGGGTTGCTCAGGGGATGGTGGTTTTTGCGGCAGCGCTTCAGCTGACCAGTGCCCGCTGGGGGAGACCCATTAAGCGCCTGGCGGAAAACGGGGCCGTTTTTCTGCCTGTGGGCGCGGTTCTGCTGGCCGTCCTCTACCTGGGCCGCGAGCAGATTTTTCCATGGATTGCGCACCCGGTTCCTGAGAAACAGGCCTGGCTTAACGTTCCATTCTTTTTTGTAAGGGATCTTGTTATGGTAGCGATACTGGCAGGGCTCAGTCTTGCCTTTTTAAGGACCTCCGTTAGGGCTGACGAAGCCCGTCTTTCTGCATCCGGGCCGGATAGCAAAAAGCCGAATAGCATCGCGCAAAAATTGAGCGTATGGGGAACCCTCCTGGCGGTCCTTTACGCTATCTTCTTCTCTCTGCTCGGATTTGACCTGATCATGTCGCTGGACCCGCACTGGTACTCCACGCTTTTCGGAGCTTATTTTTTCATTACCAGCTTTTTTGCGGCCCTGGCCGCCGTGGTTGTCATCGTCAGTCTGGTCCACAAAATCGGACCGCTAAGTCAATACATCCGCGGTTCGCAGTTTCACGATCTCGGAAAACTGCTGTTCGGTTTTGCCATTGTCTCCGGGGATTTTTTCTATTCCCAATTTCTGGTGATCTGGTATGGGAACATCCCTGAAGAAACGCGCTACGTCATTCTTCGGCTACGGGAGATGCCCTGGAAACCGCTGTCCTATGCGGTACTTTTCGTGGCGTTTGTGATTCCGTTTGTTGTCCTGTTGAGCCGCAAGCTCAAACAGAAACCCGGCTGGATGCTGGCTTTGGGGGGACTTGTCCTTGCTGGTGTTTGGCTGGAAAAATTTCTGCTGGTTGTTCCTTCCATCTGGCCGCAGGGCTCTCTACCGCTGGGGCCCATGGAGATGCTGATCTCGCTTGGATTTCTTGGGCTTTTTGGAGCGGTGTACCTCTGGAATCTGGCCCGTGTTCCTATTTTGCCGGTGGGAGACCCGCTTTTTCACGAATATCTGGAACATGTGAATGAAGGGAGCCACTGAGAGGGGGTAAGAAGTCCAGGGGTTGCCTCCGGGCAGATTCCATTTGGTGCTACAGAACCGTTTTCTTCCATGAAACAAACAAACCGTACCGCTTTCTATTTTTCCCTTGTTATTGGGAAGAGGAAGTGATATATTTTTTCAAAAATTAAATATTTATCGCAATTCCTTGTATGTGAATCATTTGGATTGGAGCGGGAATGAAATCGGGAATACGGCTTTTTCTTTTTTCTTTGTTGTTGCTGTCTATCGGCTGTGCAGGAGGTCGTAAGGCGCTCAAACAGGAACCGCCCTCCCAGGTCTCCGCAAAAAGCGACAGTATTTCCTACAATCCCAAAGCGGTATCGCGATATATGGATGGAATCCTTGCGGCGAACCGCGGGGACTGGGCAAGTGCGTTCATTGCCTTTCAGGAAGCTTATTTGTACGATTCAACTTCAGCTTCTCTGCTGGGATCCATTGCCGAAGCGTATGCCAACCTGGGCCGGCTGGAAGCTGCAATTCTTACCCTGAAAAAGGCGATCCGACTGGATCCGGCCAACATCGAAAACCGCAACATGCTGGCCTCCTTTTACAGCCAGATCCGCAATTTTAAGGGGGCTATTGAGCAGTATGAGAAAATCAAAGAGCTGGATTCCACCAACGTGGAACTGCGCTTCCGCCTGGCCACCCTTTACCTGATCACCAAGCAGACGGAAAAGGCGCTCCGGGAATTTCAGGACATTTACCGTATCGAAGGGTTCAACCCGGATGTTCTGCTGCGCATTGCGGATCTTTATTTTGAAACCCGAAACCTTGACCGTGCCCGGGAAACATACCGGGAGGTGATCAAACAGGAGCCGCAAAACGAGGAGGCGTATCTGGGCCTGGGGGCCACCTACGAAGCCGAGGGGGATACCGATTCGGCTCTGAAGGTGTACGAAGAGGCGCTCCAGAAGAACGAAGGTTTTGATGACGTCCGCGATCGGCTTGTGGACCTGTACCAGGGCCAGAAGCGCTGGAAGGAAGCCATTGCCCTTTACCGGGTGCGGGTGGAAAAGGACTCTACCGACATTTTTGCGCGGTTGCGCTTGGCCGATATTTATATGGCCATGGGCGATACGGCCCGGGCCAGGGAGGCTTATACGAAACTGGTGCGTGATTTTCCCAAAGATTGGCGCGCTTTTTACTCCCTGGCCCGCATTCAGCTGGAATATGGCGAGCTGGATTCGGCCATTGCCAATGCCCGCCGGGTCCTGGAACTGAATGATCGCATTCCGCAGGCCTGGATGCTGCTGGCTGTGACTTACATGCAGGCCGACCAGACGGATTCGGCACAGACCCTGCTAGCCCGCGGACTTAAGCGCTTTCCAAACGATTACCGCATCAACTATTATTATGGCCGGGTCCTGAGCCAGGCCGGCAAAACCGAGCAGGCCATCCAATTTTTAAACCGTTCGCTGGAACTTTACCCGCACAATCTGGAGGCCAAGCTTGAACTGGCCAACCTTTACATGCGCATGAAGAGCTACCGGAATGCCGTGGAGCTGTGTGAGGAAGTGCTGGAGGACGATCCGCAGAACCTGGTGGGGGTTCTGATGCTGGCTTCCCTGTACGATCTGCAGAAAAATTACACCCTGTCGGATTCCCTTTACCGGCGGGCTCTGGAGCTGGATGCCGACAATCCCGTTACGCTCAATAATTATGCCTACAGCCTGGCTGTACAGGGGATCCGGCTGGATGAAGCACTGGAGATGGTACAGCGGGCCCTGGAGGCCGATTCCACCAATGGGGCCTACTGGGATACACTGGGGTGGATTTATTTCAAAAAAGGCGAATACCACAAGGCGCTAAAGTATGTGGAAAAATCTGCGGCTATGCGGGAACCCAGTGCGGAAGTCCTGGATCACCTGGGGGATATCTGGATGAAACTGGGAGATCTGAAAAAAGCCAAACAGTACTGGCAGCGTGCCCTTGAGAAAGATCCAGGGAACAAGGAGATTGAGCGGAAGCTGGAGCGCGTCAGTGAGTGATGTTTTCCGTCTGCGGTCGGTTCTCATTGGCGCATGTGTTGGCCTTCTTTTCGGGCTTTCATCCTGTACCCTTTTGAATAACCAGCGCAGCACAGAGTTTTACCTTGCTCACCCGGAAGCCCTCTTCTTTAAGGCGGTGGAACAGATGCAAAAGGTTCAATCCTTCCGGGGAGAAGGATATCTGACATTTGAGTCTCCCGAGGGGGGATTTACAGGATTAACCACGGTTCTGTACCGTTCGCCCGATTCCCTGCGGGTGACCCTGCGGACCAATTTTGGCGTTCCCATTGGCGAACTGCTGGTGCTGGGCGAAAATGTATGGTTGTACAATCTCCGTGAAAAAGTGCTTTACCGAAGCCGTGGTAAGGAAGTTCCGCTGGAAGGGCTGATCGGAATGCGACTGTCGGTAGGAGATGTGTTCACCGCTGCAACGGGGCGGCCACTGCTTGAGGGGCTGGCTGATCTGGCTCCTACCTGGTGGGATTCCATGCAGGTTGAACCGGTAGATGGGCTGCTCCGCTACCGTTTCCGTTTTGGTGAAAACGTCCGGACCTACGTTGCGGACCCTGCCAAAGAACAGTTTGTGGCGTTTTCTTCTTCATGGCCGGGGTATGGCGCGTTTTATTGTCAGATCGGGCGTTTCCGGAAGGTTCGGGGTGTCCGCTTGCCACAGCATATTCAGGTTATCCGTCCGGATCGCAGGGAGCGCCTGGCAGTCTATTTCCGCCGCCTGGAGGCCAATCCGCGGCCCAGGCAAGGCGATTTTTCCCTGAAAATCAGAGATGACGTGGATGTGGTATGGCTGAAATCGTAGACAATCCGGAACGGCCCAGCATTTCGTTTGTGATTCCGCTCTTCAATGAGAAGGAATCTCTGGAGGAGCTGCACCGGCGCATCCTTCAGACCATGGAGCCGCTGAAAAAACCCTTCGAGATCATCTTTGTGGATGATGGTTCCACCGATGGCTCGGCGGAGGTGCTGGAACGGCTTCACCGGAACGATCCGCGGGTAAAGGTTATTCAGTTCCGCCGCAATTTCGGTAAATCTGCGGCGCTCAATGCCGGTTTTCGGGCGGCCTCCGGTGCCTTTGTGGTCACCCTGGATGCCGATTTGCAGGATGATCCCGGTGAGGTGCCAAAATTGCTGCAGAAACTGGAAGAAGGGTACGATCTAGTTTCGGGATGGAAAAAGGATCGCAAAGACCCGCTCTCACGGCGACTGGCCTCGCGGGTCTTTAACTTTTTCACTTATCTATTCAGCGGCATCCGGCTACACGATTTTAACTGCGGACTGAAGGCATACCGGCGCGATGTGGTAAAGAGCATCTCGGTCTATGGAGAGCTACACCGTTACATTCCGGTTGTGGCTCATAAGAATGGCTTCCGGGTGACGGAATTGCCGGTAGTCCACCATCCGCGAAAATATGGGCGCTCCAAATTTGGAGCCGCACGCTTCTTCCGCGGCGCATTCGATCTACTTACCGTAACTTTTCTCACGCGCTATTCCAAACGTCCTCTTCATCTTTTTGGTTTTCTCGGAATCCTTTTCTTCCTGTCCGGGACCCTTATCTCTGCCGTGCTGGCTTACCAGCGGCTTTTTTTGCAGCGCTATCTTAGCAACCGGCCGGTTCTGTTCCTGGGAATTTTGCTGATTATTGTGGGAATTCAGTTTTTCTCCATCGGGCTGCTGGGCGAAATGATTACAGCCATCAATCGGGACAGTGACGGGTATTTGATCCGCCGGACCCTGGGACTGCATTGGAAAAATGAAAATCTGAATTGAAGGCGTCGTGCAGGATGGGTACCGATTTTCAGCTGAAAGATCTCCGACCTGACTGCCGCCATTTCCGTGGGCATCTTCCCTGCAAACCTCACAAAGAAACGGGCGTCCATTGTAAGGAATGTTCTTTCTACGATCCAGTAAAAGAACGGATTCTTCTCATCAAGCTGGGGGCTATTGGCGACGTGATCCGAACGACGCCACTGCTGCACAGGCTGAAAAAGGAGCACCCGCAAGCAGAGATATACTGGCTCACCTATTCTCCTGAAGTTATTCCGCAAGTGGTAGACCAGGTGCTGGAAGTGCGGGCCGAGAACCTGCTCCTCCTGCAGCGCACCCGTTTCAACCTGGTTATCAATCTGGACAAGGATGCTGAGGCCTGTGCCATTGCCGAATCCGTCCCGGCTGAGAGGATCTTGGGGTACCGCCTCCGGGAGGGTAAACCCTGGCCGGCCGATGCCCGGGCGGAACATAAATTCTTCACGGGACTTTTTGACGACGTGAGCAGGGCAAACCGAAAATCATACGTACAGGAGATTTTTGAAATCTGCGGATTTCCCTTCCAGGGAGAAAGGTACATTCTGGATGTTCCGAGCGGCTATAGCTGGGATATTGATCGTTCTCGGCCTGTGGTGGGGCTGAATACGGGTTGCGGTGGGCGGTGGAAATCGCGGTTATGGCCAGAAGAATACTGGGTGGAACTGGCCAGGAACCTGCAGGAAGAAGGCTACATGCCTTTGCTTCTGGGCGGCCCGGACGAGCATGAGAAAAACATCAGACTGGCCGAAAAAAGCGGAGCCACTTACCTGGGGCATTTTCCGCTGCGGCAGTTTATCAGTCTGGTAAACCAGTGCGATCTGGTTGTTACGGCGGTCACCATGGCTCTTCATATTGCCATCGGCCTCGGGAAGAAAGTGGTGCTGTTTAACAACATCTTCAACCCCCATGAGTTTGAGCTATACGGGCAGGGGGTAATCCTGGAACCGGAAATCGAATGTGATTGCTATTACGATCCAGTTTGCCCGAATGATTGCATGCGCTATATCCGGGTAGAGCGGGTTTTGCAGGCAATAAAGGAGCTACTGCCGCTGGAAGCGGGGAAGAAGGATTTTCAGGGATGAAGATTTGCCTGATCGGAACAGCCTATCCACACCGGGGTGGAATTGCCCACTTCAATGCCCTTTTGTTCCGTACCCTGAAGAAGCGCGGCCATAAGGTGTCGTTTTTCTCCTTTACCCGCCAGTATCCTCAGCTGTTTTTCCCGGGTACGACGCAGATGGATGAAGGAAAGGAAGCGATCCGGGTGGAAGCCACACCGATGCTGGATTCGGTTGATCCCTTTTCCTGGTGGAGGGTGGCTATGCGCGTACGCCAGGAGCAGCCGGATCTGATTGTATTCAAGTACTGGATGCCCTTCTTTTCCCCCTGCTACACAGCCATAATCCGGCTGGCCACTGCAGGTCGATCCACCAAAGCCCTTTTTGTTTGTGACAACATTATTCCGCATGAACCGAGACCCGGAGACCGGTTGCTAACCCATATGGCTCTCGCGTCGGCCCATTATTTCATTGTAATGTCCCGGTCCGTGGAAGAAGATCTGCTCCGCTTCCGGCCCGATGCAAACTATAAAAGGGTGGAGCATCCCGTTTACGAAATTTTTGGCTCTTCCGTGCCAAAAGGGGAAGCCCGTGCCAGACTTGGCATTGCACCGGAAGCGGAGGTGCTTCTTTTCTTCGGGTATATCCGGCGCTACAAGGGACTTCTTCTCCTTCTGGACGCGCTTCCGCTGGTTCTGCAGCAGCGCAAAGTAGAGCTGGTTGTGGCCGGGGAGTTTTACGACAATTCTGAACCTTATTTTGAGAAAATCCGCCAGCGGAAACTTGAACCGCATGTGAAAATGGTAAACCGCTTCATTCCCAATGAGGAAGTGAACCTATTTTTTGCCGCGGCAGATGTGGTGGTCCTGCCTTATGTTTCTGCCACACAGAGCGGGGTCATCCAGATCGCCTACAATTTTGACCGGCCCGTGGTCGCTACTCCCGTTGGAGGACTGCCGGAGGTTATTGAAGAGGGAAAGACAGGGGTTGTGGCGCAGGATAGGACACCGGAAGCTCTTGCCGGGGCGATCCTGCGGTTCTTCTCTTTGCGAAAGGAGGTCGATTTTGAAAGGGAAGTACGGCAGTATAAGCAACGTTTTTCATGGGACCGGTTTGCTCAGGCTGTTGAAGAACTGGTAGAGTCCAAGAGGTAACTGCCGATCTGCAGGTAGAGGTGGGTACTGCGGGAAGATGGACTGGCGCCGGGTATATCCAGCACAGAAACGGTTCATGGGGGCTTTCAACAGAGAGCCGTACAGGGACACACCGGATTTTGAGAAGCCGGGGCCTTTTTGCTGCGGAGAAAGGACGGCGGGCTGGGTTTTCCAGTGGATTGCTTTTGGAGTTGCAGGAGTTCATGCCGATCTATGAGGCGTCCATCCAGAAAGGTGCTTTTTATTACGTATTATTTCCCTCCTTCGGGAGGCGCTGGCGTACAGCGCCCACTGAAATTTGTGAAATACTTACCGCAGTTTAGGTGGCTTCCTGTGGTACTCACAGCGCGGAATGCCGATTATCCCGCGTTTGATTATTCTTTTGAGAAGGAAGTTCCTCAGGAGGTCCCGGTTTACCGGTCGCGAATCTGGGAACCGTATCGGATCTACCGGCGCTTTACGGGCAAGGATATGAGTGAAGCCACCGATATTGCCACGCTGACCCTCGATGAACAAGCCCGGAAAAGCTGGAGGGAGCGAATTCCTCAGTGGGTCCGCTCTGCTTTTTTCGTGCCGGATGCCCGGATTGTCTGGCTTCCGTTTGCTGTGAGAATGGGAATGCGAATTATCCGGAAAGAAAAGGTATGTGCCATTTTTTCCACGGCGCCGCCCTACACAACCCTCTTGATCGGGCTTTTTTTGCACCGTTTGTCCCATCTTCCTTGGGTTGTGGATTTCCGCGATTCATGGATCGGTTGGCTTTCTGCTCCACAGTGGCGGCCGGTCATTTCCCGGAAGATCGAATGGCGAATGGAAGAAGCCGTCCTAAAACATGCGGCCAAGATTCTCACGGTAACCCGTGGAATTCGGGACGATCTGCTGAGCCGGCATCCAGACAAAAAGGGAAAATGCTGGATGTTGTTACCCAATGGGTATGATGCCCAAGATTTTGAGGGGATTGTTCCCAAAGATGTGGACGATCGGCATCTGGTCCTTACCTATTCCGGATCCCTCTATGGGCCTAGGAATCCGGAGTCCCTTGTCCAGGCCCTGGAGATTTTGCTTGAAGAAGCACCGGAGGTAGCGCAAACCTTTTCCGTTCGGCTGGTGGGCAGAGTTGGCGGCCCCATACTTGAGAGGATTCGGCAGTCTCCGGCCTCCGGACTTTTCCGGCACATTCCCTACGTACCTCACCACGAAAGCCTGGCCTATTTGCTGGCCAGCGATGTGGCCCTGCTTATTATCGATGATGCTCCGGTCAACCGGGGAATCCTTACCGGCAAGATTTTTGAATACATCGGTGCTGGATTACCCATTCTGGCTCTTGCGGGTGAAGGTGAGGCGGCGGAGTTGATCCGCAAGTACCGTCTTGGGTGGGTAGTTCATCCCAGGGACGTGGCAGGGATTACAAACATTCTCCGGGAACTTGCTGAACAGAAGGAAGCGTTAAAAAGAAACCGGCGAGGATGGGCGGACTCTAAGGTGCAGCAGCGGTTTGAAAGAAGGCAGCAGGCAAAAATGCTGGCGGATCTGCTAAATAAAGTGGCAATTTGTGCTGATATAAAAACGTAGGCGCAAAGGATGACTCTCATGTTCCTTTTTTACCATCAAAAGGGGTACCGGTATGAAAAATTTTAAAAGATACGCCTCTGCGCTGCGGGATGATGTGATCCGCTGGGCAGAGAAGATCGGGCAGCTGGACATTCTGGTGGGAATTCCCAGCTTCAACAATGAAGATTCGATCCGCTACGTGATTGAAAAAGTTGCTGAAGGGTTAAAACAGCATTATCCAGACGCCAATGCGGCCATTTTTGTTTCGGATGGCGGTTCACTGGATGATACCCGCGAGATGGCCGAAGCGGCTGCCGTGCCGGATTCGATTCATAAAAAAGTGGCCATTTACCGTGGGATTCCGGGTAAAGGGACATCATTCCGTGCCGTTTTTGAGCTGGCGCAACGCTGTCGGGCTCGTGCCTGTGCCGTTTTTGATGCCGATCTCCGCAGTATTTCGCCGGAATGGATCAGGCGGATGGTGGAACCGGTGCTCAACAATGCGGCCGACTTTGTAGCACCCTATTACATCCGCCACAAATTCGACGGAACCATCACCAATCACATCGTATATCCTACCACCCGGGCGCTCTACGGCAAGGATGTGCGACAGCCCATCGGGGGCGATTTCGGCTTCAGCGGAGAGCTGGCTGCCTTTTATGCCGAACAGGATGTCTGGCAAACCGATGTGGCCAAATTCGGCATTGATATCTGGATGACCACCTGTGCCATCAATGAAGGGTACCGCATCGTTCAGGCTCATCTGGGGACTAAAATCCACGATCCCAAAGATCCTGCCGAAGAACTGGGGCCCATGTTTCAGCAGGTGGTGAGTACCATGTTCTATCTGATGGGGCAATACGAGGCCAACTGGAAGGCCACACGAGACATACAGGAAGTTCCCATTCTGAATGGTATGGAGAATACGGAAGAGCCTCCGGCCGTTTCCGTCACCCTGCAAAAACTTGAGCAGGAATTTTTGGACGGCTTTGAGCATTTCGATCCGATGTACCAGCAGGTACTGGATGCCCGGAATTATCAGGAGTTAAAAACTTGCTACCGAAAATTGAAGCGCAGTGGGGAATTTTCCCTCCAGGCGGATCTCTGGTCGCGGATTATTTATGATTTTGCTTTCACATATCAGTCCTGGTCGAGAAACCGACGGAGGCTGGTAGACATCATCACGCCACTCTACTTCGGCCGGGTGGGTACCTATTGTGTGCAGGTTCAGTCCGCCAGCCACGAAGAAGCCGAAAGAATAATCCGGGAGCAAGCGGATCTTTTTGTAAAAAACCGCGATTATCTCATCCGGCTATTCGAGATATGGGAATGAACGGACAATCCTCTGGCCGTAGAGATACTTTTCACACGCCAGGGACCTTTGTTCAGCAGCTGATCGATTTCTTTTCACTTTTTTTGCATCTGGAGCGACCACTTTTTGCGAGACGGCTGGAAGGGATTGCTTACTGGCCTTATCTCCGCTTTCATTATTTCGATAGTTTACTGAATGCCAGGGGATGGATCGAAAAATCTGCGCCTTCGCAGCTCCTCAAGCCGCACGAGAAGGTGCAGCGATTCTTTGCCGTTGCGAAAAATTCCCTGGTTCGGGGTGTCCAGCTTGACCGCATTCCCGCAGATCTGCTGGTTCTGAATTCTGGCAAAAAGGTTCCATACCACGGACGGCGGGCGGACCCTTACACGGACCCCGTTTTGCTGCAGCTCCAATATCCATTCACCGTGTGGGAACCTCCCATACAGTGGCATCATGAAACGGGGAATGTCCTGTTCCGTGGCCGCACGTTTTTTCTGGACTCTCTTCATCTTCTAATGCTATTGGCCAAAGCGGCCGGTATCGGTATTTCAAACCGCAGGATCTCCGAGGAAATCCGCTTTCTGGAAGAACATTTTGCCCCGATGGAAGTGCGAGCCCCACGTGCATGGATCCGGTTTCTCCTGACCAATATCATAAGTTCATGGAAGTATGTGCGGCCTGCTGTTTCCCGTTTGCTAAGTCTGAAGAGGCCGCGGGTCATCTTACTGGTGAATCACTACGACCCGTTGAAAATGCTGATCACCCGCCAGGCCCATGAAATGGGGGTCTATGTGGTAGAGCTTCAGCATGGCAACATGGGCAGTTATCACCAGGGGTACAATCTTGGTACGGATGAACGGTTACCGGAGCTGCCGGACGAGATCCTCACGTTTGGAGCGTTCTGGAACCGGACTACTTCGATTCGAAAAAATGGGGTCAAGCTTACTGCCACAGGCATGCCTTTTTTTGAGGAGAATGTGCGACGCTATCTTCAAACTCCGCCGAGCAAGGGTGCGAAAAAACAGATCCTGTTTCTGAGTCAGGAGTCGCTTGGGCCCAAAATGGCTCAGATTGCCCTGGATCTGAAGCGCATGCTGCCAGGGGAAGAGTATGAAATTTATTACAAGCTCCACCCGCGCGAGTATCAGATCTGGGAGAAGGTATATCCGGCGGAATTTCTGCGGGGCGGTCTCCGCGTGCTGGCTGGCACTGACCTTTACCAGCTGCTCAGCCAGGCGGATGTGATCATCGGCGTTTATTCCACAACTGTAATCGAGAGTCTTGCGTTTGGTAAGCCGCTAATTCTTCTTGAGTTTTACGGGGTTCATTACTTTCTTGATCTGGTTCGCAGTGGCCGGGCTCATCTGGCCCATTCTGCGGAGGAAATCCGTGCCATTTTAACCGGTCTGGACCGGAGGGAATCAACGGGCATTTCCATCCGCGATTTTTGGGAGGAGAACAGCCTGGAAAGGATAAGAACACGCATCTGCGAGATTATGGAGAAGAACCTGTGAAGCTGTATTTTTTCATCCAGGCCCGCCAGTCGTCAACCCGGTTCCCAGGAAAAGTTCTTGCGGAAATCGGCGGGGGGCTTCGCATGGTGGATTTGCTTTTCAGCAGGATTCAAGAGTCACGCTTCGCCAGTCCGGAATCAACCGTATTCCTGATTCCCGGTGGAGAAGAGAACGTTGCGCTGGAGGAATATCTTCGGGCAAATAAATACCGATACATGCTGGGGGATGAATCCCATGTGTTTCGGCGGTTTCATGAAGCCTGCCAGCGGTTTCGTCCGGATTATTTTTTCCGCATTTGCGCTGATAATCCGTTTCTCGAGCCGGCTTTTCTGGATCGTCTGGCAGAAGTTGCTGCCCAGGAGGCCCGGTATGATTATCTTTCCTACCGCACCCGCAGGGGAACGCCGGTCATTTTGGGCCATTTCGGCTTTTTTGCCGAACTGATCCGCACGGCCGCTTTTCTGGAACTTGATCCTGAAAGCGTTGATGCTTCTACCCGGGAGCATGTGACGCCTGTGTTTTACCGGCATCCCCAGCGCTACCAGTTATACTGGGAACCGGTTCCCGCCGAGCTGGACCGGGAAGATATACGCCTGACTGTTGACCGGCCCGAAGATCTTTTGCTGCTGAGAAAAATATTTGAAAAAGTAGGGCCGAATTTTAATATATATGACGTGTACCGGGCCATTGACGGACAGCCGGAGTGGCTTATGCAGATGAAACGGCAAATCGAAAGAAACCGCAAATGACATCCCAGCGCCACACCTACATCATTGCCGAAGTAGGTCAGAATCACAATGGTGATTTTACCCTGGCAAAACAGCTGATTGATATGGCCGCCATGCCCATTTTTGACCGGTTTGGGAACCGCAGGCTACCGGGCGTGGACGCAGTCAAGTTTACCAAACGCGATCTATCAGAAGAACTGACGGTTGATGAGTACAACCGGCCGTACGATTCTCCGCATTCTTTCGGGAAAACATACGGCGAGCATCGGGAATTTCTGGAGCTCTCATACGAAGAGCATGCTGAACTGGAAAAATATGCCCATTCCAAAGGGCTTGATTTTATTGAGACCCTGACATCCATCAAGACCATCTCGTTGCTCAAATATGCTGAAGTAGATGCCATTAAGGTAGCCTCCAGGGACCTGACAAATCTGCCTCTTTTGGAAGAGCTGGCAAAAACGGGCAAAAAGCTCATTCTCTCTACGGGAATGCATTCGGAGCAGGAACTCGACGAGGCTTTGGAGACAATTACAAAATACCACGACAATGTTGCCATTCTCCACTGTGTATCGGAATATCCCGCTTCTTATGAAAATGTCAACCTGCTCAGCATTCCCTACTTGAAGGAAAAATACCCGTATGAAATCGGTTTTAGCGACCATACCATCGGAATTGTGATGGCACCGGTGGCGGTGGCACTTGGAGCGACCATCATTGAAAAGCACATTACGCTTAACCGGAATATGAAAGGCACAGATCATCGCGCTTCTCTGGAACCGGATGGGTTGTGGCGGATGGTCCGGGACATTCGCAATGTGGAAATTGCTTTAGGAAGGAAAGGAAAATTCGTGCCAGATGTGGTGCTGCAAACCCGCAAAAAGTTGGAACGCTCCATTGCTGCAAAGCGTGACATTCAGCCCGGAGAGATCATCACGGAAGATCTGCTCTGTATGCTAAGTCCGGGTACGGGGCTTCCCTGGAAGGAGCGGAACAAAATTCTGGGAAAAAAAGCCATCCGGCCCATCCGGAAACACACGCACATTTTGCCTGAGGATGTTAAAGAATGAAGAACCTGCCCAGCCGCGCCAAAAAGAT
>Ga0209426_1000937_pt1 | contig 22254 bp, 24 predicted proteins | sample Deesub1362B_J571_FD_187697 | JGI IMG/M metagenome (GOLD analysis project Ga0209426, IMG submission 187697) | Deep oceanic, basalt-hosted subsurface ecosystem from Juan de Fuca Ridge flank, Pacific Ocean, CORK Borehole 1362B_J2.571 (SPAdes)... ...
AAGATATTATTAAAAGAATAAGAGCAAGAACACTTTTTGCAACACATTATCATGAACTCACATCACTTCAGGAAAATTACAGTGAAATTCAAAATCTATATACACTTGTTAAAGAATGGAAAGGGGAGGTTGTATTTTTAAGAAAAATTGTTCCTGGAGCAATGGACAGGAGCTACGGAGTATATGTGGCAAAACTTGCAGGTGTTCCTGCACATGTTATAGAAAGGGCACGTGAATTGCTTGAAAGATTAGAGAGTAAAAAGAAACCTCTAAAATTCAATAAGAAACAGCTCGAACTTTTTGAAAAGCCGAACCCATTGAAGGAATTTATAGATAGTATAAATCCTGACGAGATATCTCCGAAGGATGCTCTTGAAATTTTATATAAAATAAAAAAATTGAAAGAAAAAATGTAAATTTTATTTATCAAAAAGGTTCAAATCCTCTGAATTTTTTATTTTTAAAATGAAAATAAAAGAAATTAATGAAATTCTGAAAGGTGAAATTAAGGGAGAACAGGAAATTGAAATAAAAGGGATTTTGCCACCTGAAGAAAACAAGGAAGGATTTATCTCGGTTGTTTATGAAAAGAAATACTCTGGAAAGGAATTTTATGCAGTTATAACTGACAGAGAAAATGCAAAAGATATAAATTTTAAATCTGCTATTATTGTTGATAATCCCAGAGAAAAGTTAATTCAGATTCTAAATTTATTTGATGAAGAGGAAGAAAAGAAAGATTTTATTCATGAGACTGCTGTTGTATCTGAAAAAGCAAAAATTGAAGAAGATGTTTATATAGGTCCCTATTGTGTTATTGGGGATAATGTGATTATAAAAAGAGGAACAAAGCTTGTTGCCTTTGTTTATGTTGGAAAGAATTCAGTTATAGGTGAGAATAACACGATTTATCCCTTTGTTTCAATCGAAAAAAATGTTGAAACAGGCAAAAATTGTATAATTCATTCAGGGACTGTTCTGGGTTCTGATGGATTTGGTTATCAAAAAAAAGGAGATAAAATAATTAAGATTCCACAGGTGGGAAAGGTTAAAATTGCAGATGATGTTGAACTTGGAGCAAATGTATGTGTGGATAGAGCAACAATGGGAAATACATATCTTGGAAATCAGGTGAAAATTGATAATCTATGTCAGATAGCCCATAATGTCAAAATAGGGGAAAGGACGATAATTGCATCTCAGTCAGGAATTGCAGGAAGTTCTGAGATAGGAAATGATGTCCTGATTGCGGGTCAGGTTGGTATAAAAGACCATGTGAAAATAGGTGACAGGGCAATTTTAACAGCAAAAACAGGTGTAAGCAAGGATGTTCCTGAAAGAAAAATCTATTCAGGGTATTTTGCAAGAGAGCACAAGCTTGTTTTAAAGGCAATGAATATTCTTTATGAACTTCCCAGATACTGGGAAAAATTAAAGAAACTGGTAGAGAAAAATGAAACAGACTGAGGAGGTTACATGAAGAAGAGAAAAAATAAAAAACTGGAAATAAAAATTGAGAAATTGAAAGATTTAATAACATATCAAACAGATTCTATAGTGAGTCGAACAATTATCAGTAAAAAGACAGGAACTATTACCCTTTTTGCCTTTGATAAGGGGCAGGGATTAAGTGAGCATACTGCTCCGTTTGAAGCCATGATTTATGTTCTTGAAGGTAAAGTTGAAATTGTGATTTCAGGGGTATCCTATAATTTAAAACAAGGAGAAATGATTATAATACCTTCAAATGAACCCCATTCCCTCAGGGCGAGGGAAAGATTCAAAATGCTTCTAATTATGATTAAAGGTTAGAAGTTTAAAATTTTAAGTTTCTTTATCCCTTTTAATTACAGATCAAAGGGAGACACATAATCTCCCTTTTCTTCCTTTGTTTTTAATAACCTCTCCTTTTGTTCTTCAAGCACTTTAAACACAATCTCAGGAGTATCAGAAACCTCTCTGTATATCTTTGTAATCCTTTCAATTTTCTGGAGATGTTCCGGTATCCTGATAGTAAACTGTTTCACATAATCCTCCTCAGAATAATCCTTGTTGAGAACCTCCTTGAACAATCTCTTAAGGTCTTCATATTTGGGTATTAAACCGGTAGGGGTTCTGATTGCATCCACATTATTATTGATTCTCAGTTCCATCCATTTATACCATACCCTTTTATCCATCTTTTCATTAAGAAAGTTTCCGTCCTTATCTTTCAGGAAGTAATTTACTGAAAATATCTTTGGTACCCTTTCCAATCCTTTCTCAAATTCAAGATACATTTCCAGATATTTACCTATGGTTACAGAAAGGAAATCAAGATTTGACATGGGATTAAACTTTCTCACTCCAACAGCCCCGAGGGTTGCTGCTGTTGTTTCTGATTCAAGAGATGCTCCTTTTGTAATAACTCCGTGTGTCCAGTCAAAAGCTTCTTCAACAGGAACCCAAGTATCGGAATCCCTTCCACCATACACAATTCCTCCTATCTCAACTCCATTAGGATCCTCAAGTCTGGAATCAAGATTTTCAAACATTTCAAGGGCTATGGTAAATCTTGCGTTGGGATGAGAAGGAGGTATTTCTTTTCCATCTTTATCCTTTTTACCCTTATACCATTCACCGGAATGGTTTATTCCTTTTTCCGGTTCAGGAGCATCCTTTCCGACCCAGTAAACACTTTTATCTTCCGTTACAAGAATGTTTGAGAATATAATATCTCCGGGTGAATGCAATGCTTTGAAAATTATGGGGTCATCCTTTGAATTAATTCCCTGTATAATTCCGAACATGCCCCTTTCAACATTCACAGCATAAACCTTTCCGTTCTTTTTGTGTAAATAAGCTATATCATCACCGATTAATCTTTCTCCGGGCATCATTGCAGTTGATGTTTTTCCACACAGGGAAGGAAATGCACCTGTAATATATGTGACTCTTCCATCAGGTCCATTGATTCCAACAATCAACATATGTTCTGCCAGCCATCCTTCCTGTGATGCTTTGTGTATTGCAAGTCTTAAAGCAAGTTTTTTAAGTCCTATTGCGTTTCCACCATACTGGGTATTGATACTGTAAACTATTTTATCAATAAGGTCTATATAAACTCTTCTTTTATCAATATTTTTTGAAGTCATCCTCTCATCAAGTTCACCTGCAGAATGGACAAACTTAAAGAATTTTGCATCAGAACCTCTTTTAAGAAAATCCTGGTATCCCTGTCTGTAAAGGATATTTTCTGAATGGGCAACATACGCAGAGTCTGTGAGCTGAACCGCAAGGATTGAGAATTCAGAACCAGCAGGTCCAAGAGTATAAAAGCATACATACATTGTTTTACCCTTCATTATATCCTTCATCAGTTCGTGTATTTCCTCAAGTCCCTTATCCCTTTCCATCCAGTTTATATATTTACCGTAATCCATTCCAGGAGGGAGAAGAAACTTGGTCCTTTCCTTATCCCTTGCCTGGTCATAGTATCCATCAAAGTGTGCTGTATGCCCTTCTATTTTCAATCTCATCTCTTCTCCTGTTTCAATTGATTTTTCTTTTATATATTTTAAATCCTCAGGGGTCCCTGCACTGACATAGATTTTTTCCGGATTGCAAAGCTCCACATATTTTTCTACAAATTTATTCAGTTCTTCATTCCCGAGTTTCATGAGTCTTTCATAGCTTTCTCCGATGAATTTTTGTTTGAATTTTTCCATCACAATCCCTCCTTTTTGTTTATTTTAATTTAAATTAAATAATAATATACCTTTAAAATTCAAATTATTAGAAAAAATCAGAAAGTTGTGCCAGTACCTTCAAAGGGTTCATATATTATTGAGAAAAGTGTAAAAAGCATTAACACAAAGGTTACAGCAGGAATAATTCCGGTGTAGAAAATAAATAACAAAAATAGTATCGCAGGTATAATAAGAAGTCTTGGGTTAATTCTTAATTTGTAAATCATAAAATCTAAGGGAGTTAAAGGATAATTGAGATTACCACATTCAGGACAGAAAATTCTGTCCGAGGGTATATCTTTTTTACATTTTTTGCATCTATATTTTTTTGAATATTTAGAGGCTGTGAGGTATGAAAGAGTATTATGTCTGTTTCTTTCAATTGTGAAATTGATTTCCTTTCCTTCAGGGCTTTGCATTAATCTGTCATAAATTTCAAGTGCTTTTTCATATTCACCTACCTTTTCATATAATTCTGCAAGTTTTAAACTTGAGATAATATCTTTTCTTTTGCTTAAGACATATTTTTCTCTCTCATATTTTAACAAAAATTTGTTAAAAGAATGGAGTTTTTTTAAGTATTCAAATGCTTTAACAATCAGAATATAAATTGAAAGAATAAAGGCAAGAAACACCGAACTCAACATTGCTTTATAAAGTCCTGCTGCAAGTATGAGTCCGAATATATTGCCTGAGATAAACACAATTATAAGTATGGGAATCAGAAGAAGAGTTCCTGTTATAAATCCCTTTCTCATCATGCGCTCAATTGCTCCGAAGGCAATAAAAATTAATATGATGAAATACAAAAATAAAAAAAATAAAGAAAGAAAAGATTGCATATGAAATTATAAAGGCTCTGCAAATTACTTTTAAAGTTTTATAAATTTGCATTATTAATCAAAATTGAACCCTGAACAAATTTCATTTATAATTTTATCTTCCTATGAATGAAATTGATTTTTTAATGCGACTTGCGGTTTCTTTTATTTTATCGGGTGTTATCGGTATAGAAAGAGAGATTTCAGGAAAAGTTGCGGGTTTAAGAACACACATGCTTGTGGGAATGGGGGCAACCCTTTATGCAGCATTATCAATTCTTGTTAGAGCAGGTACAGGAACAATTGACCCTTCAAGAATTGCTGCCCAGGTTGTAACAGGGATAGGTTTCATAGGTGCAGGTGCTATATTCAGGGATGAGGATAAAATAAGAGGACTTACAACAGCTTCTGATATATGGGTTATGGGAGCAATAGGTCTTGCAGTCGGACTGGGTTATTTTCTGCTTGCTTCCTTTACAACCTTTCTGGTTTTAATTGCTCTTATCGGTGGTGCCTGGCTTGAGAAAAAAGCATTAAAGACAAAATGATAGAGTTCTTTATAAAATCCATTATTTATCTTCTTGTATTGACTGGAATTGCTGCCTATTTAACATATTTTGAAAGAAAATTTCTTGCTTATTTTCAGGATAGGGTGGGTCCCAACAGAGCAGGACCAAGAGGTTTATTGCAACCAATAGCAGACGCAATAAAATTATTTTTCAAGGAGGATATAGTTCCAAAGAAAGTAAGTTCAAGAGCTTTATATTTCATTGCTCCTATTTTAACAGCCACATTTGCAATAGCACCATTTTTCTTGATACCTTTGTATCCTGACGGACCCTTTCCTGATATAAATCTCGGAATCCTGTTGCTCCTTGTTCTTTCATCCTTTTCCCTTTATGGAGTTATATTCGGTGGATTTTCTTCTGCAAGTAAATATTCTGTAATAGGAGGTATAAGAGGAGCACTTATGCTTTTTTCTTTTGAAACTTCCCTGATTATAACAATTTTGAGTGTGGTTTATCAGGCAGGCACATTTTCATTAAAAGGAATTGTTGAAGCACAAAAAGTGCCTTTTATATTCCCGCAGTTTATCGGATTCTTTATATTCATGATGGCAGGCTTTATGGAAACAAAAAGATTGCCTTTTGATATCCCCGAGGCAGAATCAGAATTAACAGGTGGATTCCATACAGAATACAGTTCTCTTAAATTTGCCTTCTTTTTCCTGGGAGAATATTTACATATTCTGCTTGCTTCCTCCCTCCTTGTAACCTTCTATCTCGGGGGCTGGAAACTATGGATTCTGCCTCCATTTCTCGGTTTTATAATAAAGCTTGTTCCTTTTGTCTTTCTTTTTATCTGGGCAAGAGCTTCACTTCCGAGATTCCGATTTACCGACGCCCTTGAAATGGGCTGGAAAATTTTATTACCTCTGTCTCTTTTAAACTTTTTTATAACAATACTCTGGGTATATTTTAAAGGAGGTTAAACATGCTTGAAAATAAAACAGCAATCATAACAGGAGTAACTTCAGGAATTGGTAAAAGCACCGCAATTTTATTCTCAAAATACGGTGCAAAAGTTATAGGAGTGGGAAGAAATTTACAAAAACTTGAGGAGACCTTCAAGGATATAAAAAACGGGTGGTTTTTTAAATGTGACCTTTCAAACAGAGATGACATTGATAATTTTGTAAACGAGATAAAAAAACGAAATGAGAAAATTGATATACTTGTGAATAATGCAGGAATGAGAAAAGATAATTTGATTTTAAGAACGAAAGATGAGGATTTTGATGCTTTATATAATGTGAACCTTAAAAGTGTTTTTATCCTTACAAGGGAAATTGTAAGACTTATGATTAAACAGAGGAAGGGAGTGGTAATAAATATTTCATCAGTAGCAGGTCTTGTTGGTAATCCGGGTCAGACGAATTATTCAGCAACAAAAGCAGGTGTAATTGCCTTTACAAAATCTCTTGCAAAAGAGCTCGGTTCAAGAAATATAAGATGCATTGCTATTGCTCCTGGATTTGTTGAAACAAAAATGACGGATGACCTTTCAGATGAGGTTAAGAAATGGTATCTGGAAAATATTTCTTTAAAAAGATTCGGAAAACCCGAAGAAATCGCAGAAGTTATAGCCTTTCTTGCCTCTGATAAAGCAAGTTATGTAACAGGAACATGTGTTATTGTTGATGGAGGTCTGAGCGGATTGTGATATGATTATATTCCTCTTTTTAATCTCTCAATATATTTTAATTCCGATGGATGATGTTCAGACAGACCATTTAAAAGCATACGGAGTTGTTTACAGGGCGTTACAGAGGGGAATAGATTTTGACTGGCTTTTGAATTACAGGGGTGGTTCTTTTATGTCAGAATATTCAAAAGAAGTAGAGGAGGACCTTTTAAAAAATGGTGTTTATTATGAGATAATTTCAAGCACAAGAGCAGGTAATATATACACCACAATTGAGGAAAACAATATGAACGCTCTTCGTCTTGAAGTTGCTCCAAAACTTGCGGTTTATGTCCCTCCCTATGCAGAACCATGGGATGATGCAGTTGAGCTTGCTCTGAACTATGCGGGTATTCCCTATGATAGAATCTGGGATAATGATATACTTGAAGGAAAGCTTGATAAATATGACTGGCTTCATTTACATCATGAGGACTTCGCAGGTATGTATGGAAAATTTGAATTGCCTTATGGTCATACTGCATGGTACAGAAAGATGAAGGAGATTGATAATAAAACCGCAAAAAAATACGGGTTCAAAAATGGGCCTTTAATGAAACAGGCGGTTGCTTTGAAAATTAAACAATATGTAGAAAACGGTGGTTTTCTTTTTTCAATGTGTTCAGGTCCCATAACCCTTGACATTGCCCTTGCTTCTATAGGACTTGATATATGGGATACTCCCTATGATGGAGACCCTTATGACCCTTCTGCCAATGAAAAATTAAATTTTAACAATACCCTCGCATTTCAGAATTTTAAAATTTATATGAATTACGTAAATGATGAAGAAAGTGACATTGATGTGACAAAAGAAGCGGATAGGAGAGGACCTGTTGTATGTTTCAAACTCTTTGAGTTCTCTGCAAAGTATGACCCGATTCCCTCCCTCTTAACACAAAATCATGTAAACTGTGTAAAAGAATTCCTCGGAAGGGACACAGGGTTCAGAAAGGATAAATTGAAACCCTATGTAATAGTTCTTGCAGAGGTGGAAGGAACTGATGAGGCAAAATACATTTATGCAAATTATGGAAAGGGATTTTTCACTTTCTACGGAGGACATGACCCTGAAGATTTCAAACATTTTGTTGGAGACCCGCCAACCGACCTTTCAAAGCATAAACATTCTCCTGGATACAGATTGATTTTAAATAATGTATTGTTCCCCGCAGCCCAACCTCAAAAGTTAAAAACATAACTTGGGAACCTTTGACAGTAAAGAGTGGAGGGAGTGTTTTGATGCTTTTAAAAATAAGAAATGGTTATGGGTCGGAGATGATAAAAGCGGGTTCTGGACTATTGAGACAAAAAAATTTTGTTTTAAAATTTATGAAGCAGGATGGAAGGGAACTTATATTTCAGGAAAAAATCTGAAAGATAAAAGACCGGAAGATTTTCTTGCATTTTTTAAAAAATTCACCTTAAAGATTGTTATAAATGATTACCACAGAATTTTTAAAGAAAGCAGGGTATTCAGAACCATACGGGAAAAAGCGTATATATTGAGAAAAACAGACGAAGAAAAGCTTTTGAAAGGTTATAAAAAATCTTTAAGAGAGGACATAAAAAGAGGAGAGAAAAATAAACTTGTTTTCAGAGAATTAAATGAAAATTTTCTTGAAAAATTTTATAAAATTTATTCCTATACAATGAAAAAGTTCGGAGCAAAAGCCCTGCCCTTTGATTTTGTAAAAAACTTGTATAAAAAATTAAAGCCTGAAAATCTATTGAATTTTTATGGTGTGTTTCATGAAGACAATCTGCTTTCTGCTGTAATAATCCTCTATCCTGATGAAAAAACCTCTCTTGCCTATATTCAGGGAACATCGGAAAAGGGGTATAAACTTGATGCCTCTCCTTTTCTTTTCCATAATTTAATATTAAATGAATTTAAAAAAGGTTACGAAATTTTCTCCTTCGGAGCAGTTCCTGATAACAGTAAATCACTTATTTTTTTTAAGAAAAGTTTTGGAGCAGAGGAGTATGATTATCCTGTTTATGTGTGGTATAATCCCTGGTATGTGGAGTGATTATTGATTTTTTCTCTTACATTTCTCACACAGTTTATAACTTTTAAAATCAGTATCATATAAGGAATTGGAAAAATGCATGACGCATTTGGAGTCAGGGCAATGGGATAGACCTTTTAAATGACCGAGTTCATGTATTATTTCTTTTGCTGTTCTTAAAATAAGAAGTTCTTTGTTTTCTTCCTTTCCATAAAAAGATTCTTTTAATCTTGCTATTGAAACAATGCTTTTTCCTTCATAAGGCAGAGCAAGTCCGAAAACAAAATTTAAACCGCTGACATAAAGATCTTTATCGGTAATGTAAAGTGTAAGACCTTCTTTATATGAAGGCAATTGACCCAAAACACATTCGGCATCAAATTGATTTCTTGATGGATTGTAACAACCCTCAGGAAACATAACACTTTCTTTTATAATTATTTTTTCCTTATAAACTTCTTCAATATAAATTTTTGTTTTTTCAAGAAGCGTTAAATCAAAATTATTTAAGGGAATTAAATATATCACCTTCAAATTCCCTTTTATTCTCATCGATTATTTTTATCTTCACAAAATGCGGGGCGGGGAATTTTACGTCTTTAACTTTAAAAGGCCATTCAACAAGAAATAAAGCTTTTTCCTCAAGAAGACCCGAAAGGTCAAGTTTTTTTTCAATGTCATTTATATCGATTCTGAATAAATCTATGTGATAAATTTTTCCATCAGGTATCGGATATTCATAAACATAAAGAAAAGAGGGACTTCTTATTATGTCGTAACCGAAATAGGAAAGAATACCCCTTACAAATGTCGTTTTCCCGCTTCCCAGAGGTCCCTCAATGAGAATGCTCATGGGCAGTTTTATTTTTTCTGCAATTTTTTTACCGAGTTCAAAACTCTCTTCAGGAGAATTTGTTATTATTTTCATAATTCAAGGGACTTTAAATAAATTCCGTATAATGTTAAATAAGGATTGTAAACAGAATTTTTAATAAATTTTTTGAATAACTTTCCATCTCCGCCTGTAAGCACTATTTTTAAATTTTTTAATCTGTATTTTTTCTTTATACCTTCAACAATCCCCTTTAATCCATAAATTAAAACACCTATGATACCATAACTAACACATTCCTCTGTGCTTTTTCCTGTTAACCTGAAATTTAATTTTAAATTTTTAAGATTTATAAGTTCTGTGCTCCTGTTTAAAACCTCAAGTTGAGTTTTAAAAGAAGGGATTATGAGTCCACCCAGAAAGTTACCATTTTTTTTCACAACATCCACCGTAATCGCTGTGCCAAAATCCATAACAATTGAATCGGTTCTGTAAAGATTTATGGCAGAATAAACATTCACAATCCTGTCAATCCCCATTCTTTCTTTTTCTCTGTAGGGATTTTTTATTTCTTTGAAATCCTGATGAGTTAAAAATTTCACATTGAATCTTGCTCTTATTTTTTCTTCAATAAAAGGAACAACAGAAATCCCGTATAGTTTTTCCACTCTGTGTCTTTTTGTTATTCTTTCAAGAATTTTCACTGCATTTTCTTTTTTTTCAATAAATAACTCAGGTTTTTTCTTTTTGTTTTCAAAAATACCTATTTTTACGTTCCTGTTACCGATATCAAAACAGATTACCTTATTCATCTATGATTCTGAAATTGAAAATTTCAAAAAGTGGAAAATATTTTATATTTTCTTGTGTAAAAACTTCAATAACAAAATTATCTTTAAGATTTTTGAGAATACCTTCATAATTTTTGTTTTCATACATAAATTCAATTTTTACATTCAGGGGAATGTTCTTTTTGTAAATTTTATACAGGGATTCTACATTTTCTTTGTTAAATTCAATAATTTTATTAACAAGTTTTTCTTTTAATTTGTCAAGATTGAATTTTTTTCCTGTAAAAAGATAAAGAGAACCCGCGGATTTTAATTCATCGGTAAAGCTTTCTGTATTCACATTTATACCCACTCCGTTTATAAAATTATCATTTATTTTTTCAATTAAAATACCGCATATCTTTTTCTTTTCTATCATGATGTCATTCGGGATCCTTATATAAGGTTTTAGGTTGTATTCTTTTATTGTTTCTTCAATGAAAGTGAAAACAGATACACAGGTTAAAAGAAACGCTTCTTTATTTTTCTTTAAATTCGGAAAATAAAAGGAAAGATATATTCCGCCTTCAGGTGAAAAGAATATGTTTTTAAATCTTCCCTTTCCTTTTGTTTGAATATCAGCAAATATAAAAATCTCCTCATCTTTAAATTCTTTCAGTATTCTTTTTAAATATTCCTGTGTTGAATCAACCTTCCGTAGATGTATTATTTTCATTTGACTTCTCACGGGGATGTGTTCTTTTGTAGATTTTTTTTATTTCCCTTAATGACAGGTTTGTGTATATCTCTGTTGTGGAGAGTGAGGAATGTCCGAGAAGTTCCTGAATACTTTTTAAATCAGCACCATGGTCAAGAAGATGAGTTGCAAAGGCATGTCTCAAAAGATGCGGATGGACACCCGAGGCATTTGCTCTCTTATTGAATGTTTCTCTCACAATTTTTCTAAGGGATGGATAGGATAATCTTTTTCCGTTTTTTGAAATAAAAAGGTATTCATTCTCAGGATAAACTTTTTTCCTTTCGTTCAGAAATTCCTTGAATAAATTAAAGGTCATTAAGGGTATAGGTATAATTCGGACTTTATTTCTCTTACCTCTTATCCTTATCTCTTTTAAGCTCATAGAAATGTCTGAAATTTTTATATTTAAAAGTTCACTTGCTCTTATTCCGAGTCCGTATAAAAATTCAATTATTAATTTGTTTCTCTTTTCAAGAAAATTTTCAGGCTTCCATTTATCAAGAACTTTCCTGAGAATTTCTTCAGGTAATGTCTGAGGAAGTTCTTTCTCAAGCTTTGGAATATGAATACCTGTAACAGGATTTTCTTTTATTTTATTTTCTCTTAAAAGGAATCTAAAGAAAACTTTTAGTGAGGATATTTTTCTTGCTATACTTCTTTTCTTGTATCCGTATTTTAAAAGGTCAGCAAAGTATTCCCTTAGATGGAATCTTTCTATCTTTTCTGGTTCCTGTATTCCAAATTTCTCTTTTGTATATTCAAAGAATAAATTTATATCCTTTTTATAGGAATCAATTGTGTGTTTTGAATAATTTTTCTGATATGCGAGATAGTTTAAAAAATCATCAAGAAATTTTATCAACCCTTTGGTTTTGTTATAAGCTGTTTTGGTTCAACAAGCATTATTATGGAAGGGATGTTTGCCCTTGACCTGTGTCTTGTTCCCTTTTTTACAAGCAAACCTTCACCTTCTTTAAGATTAAATGTTCCTTCTTCTGTATCAATAAAAATTTCACCTTTCAGTACTATAAAGAATTCATCTCCTTCATTATGGGTGTGGAAAGGATATTCTCCCTGGATTCTGGCAACTCTAACAGCCACATCCCCGATGTTTGCTATTTCAATGGGGATCCAGAGTTCTTCTTTATCTTCGAATATTTTAAATATTTTAATTTTTTCCATTTTTAAATTGTGTTTTTATATTTTTAATTTCTATTGTTATATTACCCTCTTTTGTTTTCATTTTTATATTATAAGGCATATCTTTATTCCATACAATAAAAATTTTTGCTTCAGGAAGATTTATTCTTTTGAATCTCTTATTTTCATCAAACACAACTTCGATTCCTCCTTCGAGTTTAAAAACAGATTCATTTTTTCTTTTAAATGCCTTTGAAACCTTTGTGCTACCTATATATTTCAGAGGAGAAAAAAGGATTTTTGTTAAAAGGAATATTCTTTCTCTTAATTCTCCTTCAAATTTATTAGCACCAAAAGGAGATAAAAGAATAAGGTTTATATTTTCACTATCTGCTTCAAACTTGAATTTACCTTTAAAATAATAATCATTTTCAACAGTTACATCACCTGTTGTTTTTATGGAAATGAGTTCGCCTTTTTCATTTTTTTCAAGGAAATAAATAAACTCTTTCTGAGGATTTTCAATTTTTATCACCCGTGTGCATGAAAAAAGAAAAAGCAGGAAAAGTAAAATTCTTTTTACTTTATTTACCTCCTCTCATCAATATTTCCCTGTATTCTTTTACCACCTCATAAAGTCCTGATAGAACACTGTCAGCAACTATTGCAAAACCTATTGAAACCTCTTCAATTTCCTCAATTTCAAGAAGAGGAATCAGATTCTGCCTTGTGAGTCCGTGACCTGCCCTTACTCTTAATCCCAGGGATTTTGCAAATTTTGCAGCTTTTTTTAATCTTTCGATTTCTTTTTCCCTTTTTTCACCTTCAGAAATAACATAAGTATTTGTATTTAATTCAACAGCATCGGCTCCTGTTTCTTTTGCAATTTTTATTATTTCTTCATCAGGTTCTATAAATAAACTCACATTTATTCCTACATCTTTCAATTTTTTAACTGCATTTTTAACATCTTCCTTTACTTTTTTTAAATCAAGACCGCCTTCGGTTGTCACCTCTCCTTCTCTTTCAGGAACAAGGGTTACCCAGTGAGGCTTTACCTTCAGTGCAAAATCAATAAATTCTGTGCACATTTCAACATTCAACTCTCCTGATATATGCTTTCTGAGTTTTTCAACATCTTCTTCTTTAATATGTCTTCTGTCAAGTCGTATATGACATGTTATTCCGCAGGCTCCTGCCTGTTCTGCAATTATGGCTGCAACAAGGGGGTCAGGAAATTTTTCCTTCCTTGCTTCCCTCAAGGTCGCTATATGGTCAACATTTACACTTAATCTTATGGGTTTCATTTTTATTTTTTACTTTTTAATTTTTGAGCATCTCTCACAACAATTGCTGTCATATTGACAATATCCTGGACATCATCACCTTTTTGAAGAACGTGGACAGCCATTTTTGTCCCTAAAAGTATAGGACCTATTGCCTGTGCATTTCCAAGGCGCTGAAGAATTTTATAGGCTATATTTGCTGCGTCAAGAGTCGGAAAAATAAGTACATTTGCCCTTCCTTTAAGTTCTGAAAAGGGATAGAATTTATTTATTATCTCAGGAACAAGGGCAGTATCTGCCTGCATTTCTCCATCCGCCATGATTGAAGGTGCTTTTCTTTTGAATATCTCAACAGCTTTTCTTACCTTTTCTGTTTCCTTTGATTTAACACTTCCGAAATTTGAAAAGGATAAAAAGGCAACTTTCGGTCTTACTCCCATATCTTTTGCAAAGTCAGATGCAATCAGGGCAATTTCTGCAAGTGTTTCAGGGTCAGGGTCAATATTTATTGTAGCATCAGCGAAGAAGAAAGCTTCATTTTCAACAATCATTATATAAAGACCCGCAGCGGTTTTAACTCCTTCTTCTGTTTTTATGATCTGAAGAACAGGTCTTATGGCATTGGGATAATCAAGTGTCAAACCTGTTAAAAGTCCATCAGCTTCTCCCTCATAAACCATCATACAGCCGTATACAATTGGATTTGAAATCATGTAATAAGCCCATCTTTTTGTCATACCTTTTCTCTGTCTTAAATTAAAAAGCTTTTCAGCATAAACTTCCCTTTTCGGTGATAGAGCAGGGTCAATTATTTCACATTCAAAATGAAGTCCGAGTTCTTTTATCTTTTTCTTTATTATATCTTCTCTTCCGAGTAATATAGGTTTTGCAATTCCCTCATGCAAAGCAATATTTGCTGCTCTTATTATCTTTTCATGCTCACCCTCCGTATATACCACCTTCATGGGTTCTTTCTTAGCTTCAAGGGTTATCATGTGCATTATCCTTCCACCTTTCATTACTTTCTCTTCCAGCATTTCCCTGTATTCATCAATGTCAATTTTAATCCTTGCAACGCCTGTTTCCATTGCAGCCTTTGCAACAGCAGGTGCTTCCCAGTATAGGACTCTTGGGTCAAGAGGTTTTGGAATAATATAATCAGGACCGAATGCTATTCTTTTAACACCATAAGCCCTTGCAACTGAATCAGGGACGTCTTCCTTTGCAAGTTCGGCAAGAGCTTTTGCTGCTGCAAGTTTCATTTCATCATTTATTTTACTTGCTCTAACATCAAGGGCTCCCCTGAAAATGAATGGAAAACCGAGAACATTGTTAATCTGATTCGGATAATCACTTCTTCCCGTAGCCACAATTGCGTCAGGTCTTGCCTTTTTTGCTTCTTCATAGGGAATTTCAGGGTCAGGATTTGCCATCGCAAAAATTATGGGTTTATCAGCCATTTTTTTAATCATATCCCCTGTTACAACATTTCCCACAGATAGTCCAACAAATACATCCGTTCCTTCAAGTGCTTCTGCAAGTGTTCTCTTATCCGTTTCAGCAGCAAATTCTTCTTTAAATTTATTCATTCTCTCCTTTCTTCCCTTATATATCACCCCTTTTGAATCACACATTATTATATTTTCCTTTTTAACACCCAGAAGCACATAAAATCTTGCACATGCAATAGCAGATGCACCTGCTCCGTTGATAACAATCTTTATTTCATCAATCTTTTTGCCCTGTATTTCCAGAGCATTTAAAAGTCCTGCACCTGAAATTATTGCTGTGCCATGCTGGTCATCATGAAATACAGGTATATCAAGCTCATTTTTTAATCTTTCCTCAATTTCAAAACATTCGGGTGATTTTATGTCCTCAAGATTAATTCCACCAAAGGTGGGGGAAATAAGTTTTACGGTTTTTATAAATTCTTCAGCATCCTCTGTATTTACTTCTATATCAATTGCATCCACATCAGCAAATTTTTTGAATAAAACGGATTTACCTTCCATAACCGGTTTTCCAGCAAGAGCCCCTATGTTACCCAGTCCAAGAACAGCTGTTCCGTTTGAAATAACAGCCACAAGATTTCCTTTTGCAGTATATTCATAGGCAAGCAGAGGGTCTTTTACAATCTCCCTGCAGGGTTCTGCCACTCCGGGGGTGTAGGCAAGGGACAGGTCTCTCTGAGTTTCACAGGGTTTTGTGAGCTTTATTTCAATCTTTCCCTTTTTGCCTCTGGAATGGTATTCAAGAGCTTCTTCACGGGTAATTCTCATTGTTTCTCCTTTATTTAAAGGGGGTTGGACCCATGGAATTTTTTTCAGGAAGTTTTCTTCTGAGAGGTGATTTTCTCATTATATTTAAAATCAAGATAATTTTGCAATATATATGCTGCGGAAATTGTGTGAACGTTTGTTTTTTTATGCTTCTCTGCAAGTTTTGAGGTATACCATTCATCCCAGTATACAACATCTATTTTAAATTTCTTTTTTATTTTTTCACCCTGTTCCCTTATTTTTCCAGAGAGTTTCAATCTTTTTCCTGAAAGTGAACGTGGTTCTCCGAAAACAATAATAGAAGGTTTATATTCCTCTATCAGATTTTTAAGGGTTTTCAAAAAGCTTTTCTTTCTTAAATCAATCTCAAAAAGAGGGGAAGCAATCAATTCATTTTCATCAGAAACAGCGAATCCCACATATCTTTCACCGTAATCAATTCCGATAATCCGTGCCATTTTAAAATTCAAAAGTTTTTAATTTTTTTGTAAGTAAAATTTTAAATATCAAAAATATGATAAAGGAAAAAATTACAAGAAGTAAATAATAAAATGTAAAATTCAAATTCTCCCTGTAATAAAATCTTCTGAAAGGTGGTTGTATAAGAAAGTACACTGATAAAAGCAGGTATAAAATTAATATAACCGCTGTAAAGAAAGCACCAGAACCCGAGGCAATTTTTGCAGGATTTTTTTCCTCAAACTGAGGCATAATATAACCGGTTGAAAGGGATATAAATGAAATATTGAAAAGTATAAAGGGAATTGAAACAAACATGAAAAATGTTATGTCTCTGAAATATCTCACCTTGAGAGAGAAATGAGTTAAAACAAAAATAACAAGTCCGAGGAAAAAGGTGAGCAGGAAGTAAAAAATAAGCTGATAATAAAAGTATTTTAAGGGTTTTTCGCCTGTGTAGTAAATAAGGGAAATACCCCTTTCTTCCAGAGAAGGTAAGGGATAGATAAATCTTATGGCTATGGTTATGATGAGATAAATTGTGAATGTGAAATTTGCATAGGTTATAAAAATATGCCACAGGGCAAAATCAATTTTTATGCCCTTCCCTCTCACCGATACAATATACAGAATAAAAAGTAAAAGAAGAAAAATAAACTGTGAAAGCTGTGAGTAATTCCTGTAAAAACTCTTCAATTCTTTCTGTAAAAACATAAACCTGTATCTTCTTCCTCCCTTCCCTCCTTTTGAGATAAAACTCTTGTGATACAGACCTTCAAAGGGCAGAGTGGTGAGAAGTAAAAAGAGGGTGGTGTTATAGAACATGAAAAGTAAAAATGTTATGAAAGGATTTTTTGCATTTACAAAATTTGATGTTAACCAGTTAGATGGTAAAAACTGAGGAGACATTGAACCTGCTTTTTTCAGAATCCTTACTGCTTCCTTTAAACTCTTTGCATCAAAAACTCTGAATATCTCTGGATTTGCATATTTAAAATATATGAAAATAAATATGAAAAATAGAATTCCAAAGAAAAAAGGTATGAATTCTCTTTTAATAACAGGAGAAAATTTTATGAAAATGTAAAATAAAAGAATACCCGTGAGCCCTGCGGAAATTATGTAAAAAATGAAATTAAAGGGTATAAAAAAAATATGGATATTTTGTGGTTTAAACACATTTAAATATGAAAGAATAAAGGGAATGAGGAATATAAGGGGAACCCAGCTTGAATAAAGGATGATTTCTGTGAATTTAAATGTAAAAATACTTTCTTTTTTTAAGGGAAATCTCAGGAGAAAGGAAAGCTCCTCATCCTCGAAAAACAGTGAAAAGCTTCCCACAATATTTGAAAGTGCAAGGAAAAAGAATATTCCCATGAGAGTAAAATCAAGAAATTTCTGTGAAACAAGAATTCCCAGAACAGGTATTTTATTTAAAAAATAAAAAACACGGTAAAATATAAAATAAAGAAGGAAGAACAAAAATAGAGCAAGAGAAAAGGGAAGTATAATCCTTTTCCAGAAAGAAAAGGATTTTATTAAATTATTTAAACTTTTTAACCTGAGTAGTAAAAGATTCTTTAATTCCTCTATCAAATATAGCCGAGTTCTTCAAGCCTTTTTTTAACTTCTTCTTCTTCCTCTTCGGTGTATCCTGTTTCTTCTTCCTCTCTTTTTTCAATAAAGTTTTTCTGTTCAAGGTATTTTAAAATTTTTGACACACTTTCCTCCACGGTTTCCCTGTCGGTTTCACATATGACCTCAGGATTAAGTGGCTCTTCATAGGGGTCATCAATTCCTGTGAAATTTTTAATTTTTCCCTCTCTTGCAAGTTTATACATCCCTTTCACATCCCTTTTCTCACACACTTCAACCGGTGCCTTTACAAAAACCTCTACAAAATTTGGTAAAAGATTCCTTGCTCTATCTCTTCCCTCTCTATAAGGGGATACAAGAGCCACAATCACATCAACACCGTGTTTTGTAAGAAGGTCAGCAAGAACAGAGACTCTTCTCATGTTTTCCAGTCTATCCTCTTTTGAAAAACCCAGGTCTTTGTTCAATATATCCCTTACAATATCACCATCAAGTATTTCTGTATCTCTTCCTCTTTCAGAGAGTTCTTCAGCTAATTTTTTTGCTATTGTGCTTTTACCTGAACAGGGAAGACCTGTAAGCCAGATACATATTCCTCTTTTTTTCACTTTACAGAATCCTTAATTTTTAACAGGGGCTGGAACCCTTAAAATCTTTCTCTTTTACAGTTAAATTTTAAAATCTTGACAAAGGGTTTAAAATATTATATAATTTACAATTATATAAGAAAAATTACAAATTTTCAAAGGGTTCAATTCCCTTTTTATTGAAGGAGGAGTTCTTTAATGAAAACCACAATAAGTATTATTAAAGCTGATATTGGTGGATATGTTGGGCATTCAAGCATGCATCCTGCTTTAATGGCTCTGGCAGAGGATGAACTTGAAGAAGCCAAGAAAAAAGGATTGATTATTGATTATTTTGTTGCACATGCAGGTGATGACCTTGAACTTATAATGACTCATACAAAAGGGGTTGATAACTCAGAAATTCATGAGCTTACATGGAATATTTTTAAAAAGGGTGCTGAGAAAGCAAAAGAACTCGGTCTTTATGGAGCTGGACAGGATATTTTATCAGATGCCTTTTCAGGAAATGTGAAGGGTATGGGACCTGGTGTAGCTGAGATGGAGATAGAGGAGAGACCTTCTGAGCCAATAATTATTTTCATGGCTGATAAAACATCTCCTGGAGCATGGAATTTGCCTTTATTTAAGATGTTTGCTGATCCCTTTAATACAGCAGGACTTATAATTGACCCGAAATTGCATGATGGTTTTGTATTTGAAGTTCTGCATATGAAAGAGGGAAAATCTGTTAAACTCAGCTGTCCTGAAGAAATGTATCATCTGCTTGCTCTTATAGGTGCTGTTGAAACCTATGCAATTAAGAATGTGTACAGGAAAGATGGAACAATAGCAGCCACTGCTTCTACCCAGAGATTATCATTAATCGCAGGAAAATATGTGGGTAAGGATGACCCTGTAATGATAGTAAGGGCACAGAGCGGATTTCCTGCTGTTGGAGAGATTCTTGAAGCATTCTCACTTGCTCATCTTGTTGCAGGATGGATGAGAGGTTCCCACTGGGGTCCTTTAATGCCTGTTTCAATGAAGGATGCATCATGTACAAGATTTGATGGACCTCCCAGAGTTGTTGCACTCGGATTTCAATTAAAAGACGGAAAACTTGTTGGTCCAAAGGATATGTTTGATGATCCTGCCTTTGACTTAACAAGAATAAGAGCACAGGAAATAACCGATTATATAAGAAGAATGGGACCATTTGAGCCTCAGAGACTTGGTCTCGAGGAGATGGAATATACAACATTACCTGCAGTTCTTGAAAAACTGAAAGACAGGTTCGAAAAAGTTGATTGAGAAGAAGGTCATAGTTCCCAATACTCTTGGGATTCATGCAAGACCTGCTACTCAATTTGTTAAAATTGCATCAAAATATAATTGCAAGGTCACAGTTATAAAAGACGGCATAGAAGCTGATGGGAAAAGTATAATGAGTTTATTGATTTTAACAGCAACAAAGGGAAGCAAGCTTATTATAAGATGTGAAGGACCGGATGAGAAAAAAGCAATACAGGAGCTTGCGAAACTTGTGGAGGATGGATTTGGTGAAGAGTAAAATAAAAAAAAGAATATTTCAGGGTTTACCCGCATCAAAGGGAGTAATTATAGGGAAGGTCAAGAAGTTTGATTTAAAATCATTGAGAATTGAGAGAAAGCAGGCAAAAAGTAAAAGAGAAGAATTATCAAAATTTGATAAAGCAAAAAGAAGGATTATAAAGGAACTTGAATCAGTCCTTGAACATTTCAGGGGAAGTTACAGAAAGATAATAGAAAGCGAAATTCTGATAATAAATGACCCTGTGATAGAGGATGAGGTTAAGAAGGAGATAGAAAAGGGTTATACTGCAGAATTTGCATTTATAGAATCAATGAGAAGGTTTTTGAGTAAAATGGAGGAGAGTGAAAGCACTCTCTTCAGAGAAAGAGCAAGAGAGATAAATCATCTTGTGAGAAAAGTTCTTGAGGTTCTTCAGGGTAAACCCAGTTTGATTGATGTAGGAGAAGGAACTGTTATCGTATCGGATGATATTTCTCCGATTGATGTATTTTCACTTTCAAAGGTAAATGATGTGGGGATTGTAATAGAATACGGTGGTCCGACTTCTCACAGTGTAATAGTTGCAAAGAGTTTAAAGGTTCCTATGGTATGTGCAGCAAGAGGCATACTTGAAAATGTGAAGGATGGCACAGAAATAATAATTGATGGCTGGTCAGGAAAGATTATAATAAATCCCTCGGATGAAACGAAAAAAGAGTATGAAAGAAAACCCATACTTTATGGAGATGCAATTGAAAAAATAATAAAAGGACCGAGAAGAGGAAAAGGAAAGGAAAGAAAAAGGGTTTCAATAATGGGAAATGCAGCAGGACTTGAGGAAATTGAGGAAATTGTTAAATACAAGGGATTCGGAGTAGGACTGTTCAGAACCGAATTATTGATGTGGGACCCTGCAATCTGGCACAATGAGGATACACTTGCAGAGGTATTTGAAAAGGGTTCAAAGATGGTATTCCCTGACCCATTGATTGTCAGATTGATTGATATAGCAGGAGAACCCACGATACCCGGTTTTGAGGAAAAGAACCCGTTTCTGGGATTAAGGGGAATAAGGTTTCTGCTTTTTGAAAAGGAGATAATGAAAATGATGTACAGGGCAATACTCAAGGCATCCAATCTCGGAAACATAAGAATTCTTCTTCCCATGGTTACAACTCTTAAGGAAGTTGAAGAAGCAAAAAGTATTCTGGAAAAAGCAAAGAAAGAGCTTACAAGAGAGGATGTGCCTTTTGACAATTACATTCCTGTTGGAATGATGATTGAAACACCTGCTTCAGCATTAATGATAAAGGAATTCACATCAGCTGTTGATTTCTTTTCCATAGGAACAAACGATTTAACACAATATACTCTTGCGGTTGACAGGTCTCATCCCATTCTTGCCCCCCTTTACAGTGAGTTCCATCCCTCTGTTTTAAATCTTATTCACCATGTTGTTAAAGGAGCTCATCCTTATAGAAAAAAAGTTGCTGTTTGCGGAGAAATGGCATCAGACCCCCTCGGAGCCATAATTCTTATGGGACTCGGTATAGATGAACTTTCGGTCCATCCTGATGCAATAAAACTTTTATATGGATTGTTTCAATGGCTTGAATATAAAAAGGTTAAGGAATTTGCAAGAAAAACCCTTGAAATGCCTGATGCAAAAACAGTAAAAGAAAAAACAATAGAATTTATAAAGAAAAACATACCGCCTTTGGCTGTTTTTTACGAATAAATAACAACTACCCGATAAACGCAAAACGTAGCGGTGCGATTTATCGCACATTAATGTCGCATAAATGCGACCGCTACAATATTGTAAACATAGACTGTAGCGGCGTGATTTATCACGCAATAAAAAATATCTGCAACAACACGATTTATCGTGAAAATGATATTCGTCGCATAAATGCGACCGCTACAAAAATTGTAAACCCAAACTGTAGCGGTGCGATTTATCGCACATTCATACAGCAGAATTTCTTGCACTTACGGATAAAAATTTTATAAAATAAGTTAATGAGGTTAATAATTTTATTAATAATTTTTCAATTAAGGTATGTATTTATAAAAGGTAAGGTTTTCAATGGAAATGAATTGTATGAAGAAGCAATAAGAAATAGTTTGAAAGATCCATTTATAACTCCAGACACATCAAAAGTTGTTCCTGGTGCTTTAGTTTTGTTTCAACAATTAG
>Ga0209426_1000938_pt1 | contig 22228 bp, 14 predicted proteins | sample Deesub1362B_J571_FD_187697 | JGI IMG/M metagenome (GOLD analysis project Ga0209426, IMG submission 187697) | Deep oceanic, basalt-hosted subsurface ecosystem from Juan de Fuca Ridge flank, Pacific Ocean, CORK Borehole 1362B_J2.571 (SPAdes)... ...
CCACTTCCGGACCGAAGAAGATTATATGAAGCTGTTCGAATATCCAGAATTTGAACTTCACCGGAAAGAGCATATGGAATACTGGAAAAAAACAGCCTTATTTGCCAACGAAGCCATGTCCGGGAACAAAGAGGTTCTCGGCGACATTCTCTCCTTCTTAATTGACTGGTGGATGGATCACATTCTGCGAACGGATCTTCGCTACAAGGAGTTTTTTCAAGAAAAAGGACTTGGATAGATATCGAGGATTGGAGGAGAGTGGAATGCGGGAGGTAGATCAATCTAATGCACTTCATTACACGTTTAACAAAAGCCGTTATGTCCTTTCTTTGCTGGAAGACTGGCAGCCCTTGCAGTGCCGCACAAAAGAGGATTATCGGGAGTCCCTATATGATAATCTCCGGGCTCATTTACCGGACAATGCTACCGTAACATCGGGCGATCTGGCGGGCCCCCTCCGTGTGGATCTTCTCATAGATGGCGAAGTGGCCGTCGATTTCAGTTTTGATCTGAACGCAAAACCGAAGCTGCGCAAGCTTCTGGAACGGATCCGCCGGTACCGCACCTGGGAGGGCAGTGTAATCCTTGTGTTGATCGGAGATACCGATCCGTCCCTGAAAGAAGATCTGCGCAGTCACCTTAAAGCAATGAACAATGCCATGTTCCCGCGATTTTTTATTGTGGAGAAGTGAGGAGAAAAAAAAGGATCTACATTTTTTCAATTTCAATACAATATCTTGAGACGCGCGAAAAATTCTCTCCTGAGATAATCGAAAAGAAATTCCAGCAGAAATAGAATGGCATCCGGGTTCAAACTTGTAACTCCCAGGGCCAAGGGCGAATAACAAAAAAATATGCGGGATATAAAAACGCGGAAAAATACAAAAAAGATGAGATGGCTACTTTAAGCCACATGGCCTCTGACAGCAAGACGAGGAGCGAAAGACCAATACCTGCCACTCATCTATGCAAGCAACTGAGGGTGGTTCAGCCGCGCAAAATATAACATCAGCTGCCATTCCATCTTGGGCTGGTACCGTCAGGGATTTGGCCCTCTGGATCTCAGGCTTCGCCACATAGCCGTTCATCGATAAAACCAAATTTCTATATGGCCATAAGACTGGTGTTCCAAACCGCTTCAAAAGCGAGGCCGGAGGCCTCGATTACCCGCTGCTTGAGAAAACTCTTCATCCTTCGCAATGGGGCCATACCTTCGGGCTGTTGCCGGGCCTATCCATGCCTTCCGCATCCCAGAACGCCGAAATGTGGGGCTTGGGCCCTCGTTTTTTCACCTCCGGCAAAAACGACTGTGTGCAATTGTCTTCCCAAAAATCAGCTTGATAAAAAAGGCAGGGACGCTCTATCTCGACCCGGTCCATCACCTCCAGGGCTGCCCATTCTCCCAAAGAACTTCATGCCTTGGTGACACATCGCACCAAAATAATACCATTGTCGGTGTCGACCGGACCCTGCATCCGTTAAGTGGACCTGGCCCATTTTGCCGGGGCCCTTTCGGTACATTTTCTTATCTGGTCCCGACACACTCCAATGTGTGACATACAACAATCTTTCTCTTTGAATAGCTCAACGGCTTTTTCGACAGGTTCAGTCAACAGGACTATCTCTCAGAAGCAGTACCAATGTCAATTACGTTCTCTTCATCGCCAGAGATTCCATACGGATTGTGTTGATTGACGTTTCCTCTATCCTCTTTCACCCGGCGTAACCCTGCTTTTCTCGTCTTTGTAGCTCAAGCATATGAACCATTGGTAAGATAAAAATGCCGAGAGAAAGTTACTTGCGGACAAAACCGAATTTTTCAAAAGTCTCTAAAAGATGAACCATCCAACTCGCAGATCTACCCAACCGTCCATTCAGCCAGCTGCGCGGGCGGCCAGCTACAGACGCCTGTTAAGTAGCATTGAAGAGAGGGGGTTCCACAAATACAAATCGCATCCTCCGTCATGTTCGAATATTTTCCACCGCAATGATGATTTCACTGCGAAATGCTTTTGCCCGTTGCTCAACACGCTCAAGATAGTCTTCACCTAAGGTGGCGCGAAGCGCTTCCAACTCCGCCTTGAACCGTTCCATCCCGCTTTGTGAGACTCTCCCATGCATTTCTATGGCCGTCAATCGTCTCAAAGTGTATTTGGGTAAAGTTTGAAATTCTCTCAGGTCACGCAAGAGAGTCTGAATAAAGGGCACATAATCCCCCAGATCAGCAGCGTGCTTTTCCAGCGCACTGCGCAAATTGTTTTCGGCCTTTATCAGAAGCGAGTTTTCGCTCGCGGGCATCGGTGTATGCTCACGATACTGTTTTACGGCCTCGTACGCGGGCCAGAAACGCTCGCTGAGCGGTAAATGTGGTGTATTGGCTTCACAGCGAATATGTGGCAGAGCCTCCTCCAACGTTAAAGTGCTCACGTTTACTTTTTCAGCACAGGTGTCTGCCACAGTATGTACAAAGAGCTGCAACCCCTTGCGGCGGAAGACAATTAACTCATCCCGTTTGTAAGGCTTAGCCGTTTTAACGCGGGTTGGGAAATCATCTAAATTGTTCACCAGATCTGGATATTGCTGTTGAATATCCAGAAACGCTTTTCGGATACTGGTCAACAGACTCTCTTCTTCCAATTCTTCAGGGTTGCGATTGATGCGGTTGAACAGATCGGCCGGCGAGGGGGTTTCATCAGGGGCAAAAATTTTAGCATCTTCGCCCAGGGTGTTGTGAATAAGAAACATCTTCTGGGCAGCAATTTCCCGACTTTTCACCACGTCAGCACCCTGCTCCGTTGGAAAAAAGTTGTAGATATGCAGTTCTTCAAACACCTTGCGCCCAATGCGGTTGATGCGCCCAAGACGCTGAATGACCCGCGTGGGATTCCAGGGAATATCATAGTTGATAACCGCACCGGCGCGGTTCAAGTTAACACCTTCGGACAGCTTGTCTGTAGCCACTAAAATATCGTATTCATCGCGCTGTTTTTCGCTAGGATAGCTGGCATCGAAATTGGCCAATAAATCATGGAAGAAGGATTTGCTTAAATTTCCTTGAGCCACCAGCACCCGTCCGGGAAAAGCCTGTTCCAGAAAGGGCGCAATGTGACGAATCGTATCCAGATATTCGCTAAAGACAACGACCTTGCGGCGAGGTTCGCCTGGTTTCCCCGGTGCTGACAAAATCTCCTTCGCTGCCGCTATTAATCGTTTCACTTTCGGGTCTCGAGATACCAGGTTGAGTTTCTGCATGCGGGCTTCGATTTTTTTGAGCAAACTCAGATCGGAATCAATGTCCTGCAAGAATCCCTCTGCATCGTCAAAGTCATCAATAACGTAAACACGGTCATGGTGCGGGTCCAATTTTTCTTTTTGTGCCAGGCGGCGGATGAAGGCTTCCAAAGCTTCATCAATCTCTTCGGGATCGGCTTCGTAGATCTTCTCCAGCAAGCGACGGTCCAGGATGTAGCGCCCGCCACTGTTTTTAATAAAAGCCAGCACCTGTTCGTGGACGCGGATGAAATTTCGGATGCTTTGGGCAAATGCACCAAAAGAACTTTCGAAGCGTTTGACCAGCAATCGACGCATAAATTCGTACAGGTTGCGCTGCTGCTGGTAGGTGAAATTGCCCTCTTCATCCAAGTTGGCCAATCCCCTGCGTTTTTCATAGGAAAACGGCTGGTAAATTGCTCCCTGAAAACGCCCCTCTTCACCGAAATATTCATTGATGACGCGGTCGTAGAAGGCTGATTGTTCCGGGGTCAGTTCGTAGAAGAGTTCAATGGGATCGGCCACTTCAGAAAGGGCAACTACTTCGCTGCTGTAAACCGGGTCCCGTTTCAGGTCCAGGCGGTTGCGGCGAATGACGATGGGCTCGATGACGGCGCGTATTTCGTCCGCCAACCGGCGCACACGCCGACGCACCAGGGAAACATCGATAGGCAATTCTCGATCGAAAAGGTCGGTATAGTACTTTTCGGCCCGTGACCGCTTCTCGCCACCGGCCTGGTGATAGCGCAAAATGTAGGAAAGTTTACGAAACTCGTTGTTGTATCGGGCAAAACGGGCGGCCAGTTTTTCGTCTAAAGTAAGGGTGGACTTGCCTGGCGGGATGAACAATTTCAACAGCGCGAAAATATCGGAAGGTGCATTGTTGAAGGGTGTGGCCGTGAGCAAAACAACACGGCGGTTAGCGCAGATCTGGCTCAGGCGTTCGTAGGCCTCGGTATCTTCGTTGCGAAAGCGGTGTGCCTCGTCCACGACGATGGTGGTCACATCGTCGCCGTAGCGGGCCAGGTACTCCTGCACTTTGTCCAGCGCGCCCAGAGAGTAGACATCCCAATCGAACAGGCCAAAGTCGCTCAGATATTTGTACCAGCCGCTATCTCTGGTCTTTGGGTCGCCCACCAGAGCAGGTGGGCAAATAACCAGGCCGCGGCCGTTGCGCTCCCGTGCCAGCCAGCAGGCGATCACAGATTTGCCCAACCCCACCACATCGGCCAGGATGACACCTCCGTACTCCTCAAGCACGGTCAGTGCCTGCTGCACAGCCTCTTCTTGGTAGCGATACACCCTATAGCCCCGCTCCTCCATCATCTGTTTGATCTGCGGCCGCAAGGTCTTATGTTCCATCAAATCCAGGTAGGTTTTGAGCACCAGGGCGTAGGCTTCAAAAGGCGTGATCTCCGCCACCTGGGTTTCGCGACGGATGATGCGCAGAATCTGTTCTTTTCGTTCAGGCAGTTCGCTTAAAGGGATGGCCGTAGCCCAAAGTTCATCGAAATAAGCTTCCGCATCCTCCCAGCCGTAATCGCCGATCTCCACATTGAATTCTTGTTGACCCAGCAACCCGGCCCGGGTGAGGTTGCTGGAACCGGTAATGAAGCGCCCAGGTGCATTGATCAGCGACTGTTCCTCTTCTCTCAGGCGGAAAAGGTAAAGTTTAGCATGGTTGGGTTCGAAGGTTTTACGGATTTCCAGGCGACCTGTCTCCAGCAAGTGCAAAAAGAAGCTTACCTGTTCGTAGAATTCCTGTGTATCCAGATGCTCGTCCCTCAGCGCGGTTCGCAGGGAAGCGAAAAAGCGCCCCACCAGTTCCTGTTGAGTGCGCTGATCAGCGTCCGGGTCGGCCACTTCCGGCACCTGTCCATGGCGCAGATCGGTGTCCAGCCACACCAGGATTTTGATATGCAGATCTTCGTTCTCCTGGAGTGCCCGGTAGAGTTCCCGCCAGCCGGAAAAATAAAAAAAGCCCACCAGGAACTTGAGTTCGCGGCTGTGGCGGATAAGGGTCTGAATGCGGCCTTTCAGGCTGCGCTGTCTGGCGTTGGTGATAAAATTGTTGGGCATCGTTTTCCTTACCTATTTACTTAAAATATTGACGCTTCTAATATTGCCCTATCAATAAAGAGACCGGTCAATAATAGCTTAAGATCGGTCAATAAGTCGCGGTCCAGGCACATACTGTCTTCCTCTTTTTTCACCTATGGGAGTGAGAAAACCAAGAGTAACTAGTTTCTGAGCGAGTCTTCTGGCTTGAGAAAGCGAAAGGTTCAATGCTTTCCGAATATCCTCGTTTTTTACATAGCCTTTTTTCTTAAGAATGGGCTCCAATGCTTCTAACTCCGGAGGTTGTTCAAAAGAGAGGAGTGTTTCATCGGTAATAATCTCATACACTCGTCCCCTGGGCTTCCCAAGCCTGACAATCCCCTTGCGAATGAGGTCTTTGATGTCACGGGAGGCAGTGTAAATGTCCACCCCGGCCAGTTTCTGATAGGCCCGGCTGGTGAAACGCCCACCATGAGCATGAGCATAGGCCAGAAGGCGTTTCTGATTGGGAGAAAGGTCGTATTCTTCAAACTGCCGTAGCCATTGAACGGTTTTGGGCGAATAGATGGGGGTGTTATAAAGGGTTACCGTAAAAATGCTTCCCGCCTCCATGCGGAAATCCGGCGGTTTCAGGCCTTCCCGTTCCATGACCTGGTGCATTCTGGGGATGCCTTCGCCCAGCTCCCGCATGAAGCCCCATTCGGTGAGCACGCGAACAATACGGGGATTACGCGAGGCGTGGATCCGTTCACGGCGGCGGAGATGTTCCAGAGTGACGGGTTCCACAAGTTTTCCCGGACTTCGAATTTCGATGCGGTTGTCAAACAGGCAGAGTTCAATCGGGGTTCCTTCCAGGGCATAGTCGCGATGGGCAACGGCGTTGATAATCGCTTCCTGCCAGGCAAAAGGGGGGTACTCAAATCGCTCTTCAAAAAACAGATCCACCAAGCGTTGCCGTTCACGAATATGGGGCCGTATGGTGTCAAATGCCTTCTCTATCAATGTTGGCAAAGGGCCTTCAATCCGTTCCCGTTTGACCACATTGAACTCGGCGCCGAACCGTCTCTCCGTTCCTTCCCATTTGACGAAGTCAACATAGCAAGCTGGATGCCAGCGCAGCGGGTCCCGGGCAAACAGCAAAAGTGCAGCCATACTGAGAATAGTGCGGCCATTGCGCCTTTCTGCCAGGCGAAAGTGGTGCAGCAATTCCTCCGGAGCAAGTCCCCGATGGGTCTTTTCCCGGAAAGCCTCCAGGAGATTCGGGTCCAAATCCTGTAGGGATGCCTCAGGGATCAAGCGCGCTTCGGTGATTCGATGCCTCTTTCCGGCTTTGATAGCCGCAATGTCTGCGGCCGGAAAGGGCATGTTTTTGTCTCCAATGCGCATGAGATAGCGCCCATCGCTCAGTTGGTGGACATCGGGGCTCCAGTCCACCTCAAAAACCAGGATGCGGGTGTTGTCGAGTTCCACCCATCGGTGGTGCGCCTTGAGCGGCGGAGAAACCCGTTGGCTAGGCGCCTTCAGAATGATCTGCAGGCGTTTCTCGGGATAGCTAACGCCCGTAGGTGCGCCGTCATCCTCTATGCCCAGGGCCAGCGTTCCCCCATCGGCATTGGCCATGGCCGAAAGCGTTTCCGCAACATCCCGAGCGACCTCTTTTGCTCTGCGCAATTTCTTCCGCCCCCCTGTCCGATCATAACAGGATTTGCGATCAAAAAATTGGCCTTCCTCATGGGTTTTCAGCCAGTCCCAGTTGGGATTTGCTTTCATCGTCCCCTCCCTTGCCTCACACTTCTTGCCCTGCTGATGCGCTCCCAGACCAGTTGACAGACCGCGCGGTAGACCTCCTTACGCTCTTCTTCGGTCAGTCCCAGGGCGTCGAAAACGATGTCGTCCAGGGCTTTGCGGTCGGGCAGGGGGTTGGGTTCTTGTTCAGCAATGGGTACGTCGGATGTGGGGTCAATGCCGCATTCGGTGAAAATAGAATTCATCTCTCTACACAAGAATCTGTCAAATATACGCATATTAAACTTATCAACATTCAATCTTTCTGGAATTAAGAATAATCTGACGTCATTGCTGCTGAATTTAATTGCTCCTCCTCCAAGATTATGTAATCCCAAGAGTTCCCTTTGAAGTACAGAAAACGTGGAGTTTAGCAATAGAGCCAAAACGCGAGGTTTTACTTTTTGGGCAATAATTCTGTAGAATTCCTTTCCTACTGCAAAACGGTCTTTATTCCAAAGAATCAAATGAACATCATTAAATGTGCGTGGAAACAAAAGATCCGCCTTTACTAACGAATTTCCCTTGGGATTCACCCCCATCAATATTGTATCGCTCGAAGTTACCATTATTTTGCGAATATATCTGACGGATTTTATAAACGGAACTTTAGGATACTTAATCCCCACATTACTGTCATGCACATATCCCATTATTTGACTAACTTCCCCCAAAAGTTGCGTTCTTTTACTTTTAAACACTTTATGTATTATATTGGGCGCGCGCAAGTATTTGCCGCCCCATTTGTCGCCCACGTATTTGCCGCCCTCACTGCCTTCGGCCAGCAGTTTTTCCACAGTAACGGGGTAGACGCAGAAGACCTCGGTTCGGATGATGTCTGTGGCCTCTGTGATGGCCAACAAATTTTCACTGAGCACCGCGTCTTCGAAAGGCCGTTTGAAGGCCACAAAGCGCACACAGGGCGAAATGGATTCTGTCCCCGTTTGCGAAGTAGATTCCGCGTTGCCGGTGTCGTTCGAAATTGATTTTGAACAAACAGTAATAATGGTATTGACATCAACATGCCCGAAGGACCGCTTGGCGTGGTTGTCGATAACCAGGTCCAGACACGCCTGGCGCAAAAAGAATTCCTGCAGCCAGGCTGCGTATTCCACGTCCAGCCAGGCGTTGGAGCAGATGAAGACGTGCACACCTCTTTCATTCAGCAGGCGCAGGGAACGGATGTAAAAGTAGGTGTACAGGTCGGAACGGCCGCTGGGCTTGCGCCCGTTCTTGAAGGTGTCAGTTTGGGCGCGCGATTTGGCAAAATAGTCGGGGAAGTCGATCCGCACCATTTCCATTAAAGCATCTTTGTACTTTTTCGATTTGAGGCGTCCAACAGGATCGGATATTTTTTTTATTTCATCCTTACTATGAACACTTAAGTATGGCGGGTTACCGATGATGATATCGAAGCCGCCGCGGTCGAAGAAGATTTCGGCGAACTCGATGCTCCAGATGAAGGGGCGTTCGTCCTTCAGGTTGCGTTTTTGAGCTTCCAGGTCGGCAATTTCGGCCTCCAGGGCGGCTATACGTTCCTGCCTGGTCCGCTCGACCTTCCGATCTTTTTCCGTCGGCTTCAGTGCGAACAAGGTTGCGGCTTTGGGCGCGTTGCGAAGCCGGCGGATTTCATTGCGGCGCGCTTCAATCTCCGCATCCAGAATGGCGCGAAAGACAGCCAACTCTTCCCGTTCGATGGGACGGTAATCCTCGCTCTTGTTGTAGAAAAAATCACGCTTCTTTTTCTTCAGTTCGGTGATCTTACGCTTAACCGCAGGCGGCAGGTTGGCATGACCGTGCACCGGAAAGGTTTTGCCGCCGATTCGCTGTACCAAAGAGTCGCCGGTGCGGACTTTGAAAGTCAGGTTCGGTAACAGGGGGTCAACGGAATGCTGGGATATATCCGGCATATCCACAAAGAGGGTCAGCCAAAGGCGCAGGTGATTGATCCACACCGCCCAGCGTTTGACTTCCACGCCATAGAGCGAATTGGCAATAATAGCCTTCTTGCGCTCAAAGGGGGTGGGCGCGTTGGCTTTTAAGTCGCCCGGGGTATTGTTGCGGGAGTAAAGGTTGTCCAGGATCTGCTCCAATACTTGCAACATGCCCACTTCAAAGGCGCCGGAACCAGCGGCCGGATCGCAGACTGTAACGCTTTCCAATTTTTCGATCAGGGTACGGATTTCGGCTGCCGAAAAATCCCCTTGTTTCTGATATTCATCGTAGGCTTCGCCGGTACCGGCCTCACGGAAGAAGAGATGGTACAGGTCGCGCTTGTCAATGCTGGTGGTTTGCTCCAGCCACTTGACCAGGGCCAGCCGGCACATCAGGTCCACTTCCACTCGCGGTGTGTAGACAGCACCCTGGTCCATGTTGGTGATGCGTTCGAAGATGATGCCCAAAAATTCGGGGTTAAGTTCGAGCTCTTCATCATAGAGCTCGTTTTCTTCCACGGTGAAGTTGTACTGAAAGAGAAAATCGAAAAAATCCCCGATCAGATCGTCTGGGATCCACAGGCCCTGGTCGTCCACGCCTTTTTTGCGCTTGAAGAGTTCGCCGTTGAGATAGGGAGCCATCTGCAAGGCTTCCTGCGTTTGGCGGGAAAAAGGTGCCCGGCCATAGGCCACCTTGCGTCCAGGCGGGGAATTCAGAGCCTCGAAGAAGAGCGGTTCTAGCCAATCATGGTAGAAGGTGTTTTCGGGCTGCTGGCTGTTCCGGTACTCCTGCCAGAAGTCCTGTAAAAAGCGCGGATTGCCACCCAGCCAGCCCTTCTTCTGCACAAACCCCAGGAAGATGACCCGTATGGCGAACAGCAAAGCGAAATCCTGTCGCAAGGCAGGATCGGTCGTGCCCGACACCGCTCCGGCGATGGCATCAAACTTGGGTTTGAATTCTTCATAAAAGGCGTTGGAGACGGCTTCCAGGGAGAAGGCTTCCAGGATCTTCCCCAGGCTGGAGAAATCGGCCCGACCGATCTGGTTAACAAAGGTTTTGTTGGGCAGATCCGGATCAACAAAAAAAGTGTAGCGGCGGAAGCTGCTGAACTGTCGGCGCGTACCGGAATAAGCGACGGTGATCAACGACATACGGAAACGCCCTACGTCATCGTAAAAAACGAAGATACCGGCGTTGTGGTTGCTATTCTTGAGAATGCGTTTTCCCAGTTCATACTGGATTTTCCTGCCCGACCGGGAAGTCAGTTCGCGTTTAACATGGATAGCAGCCACGAGAACGGTCTGAACCTCTGATAATTCGATGACACCCAACAGTTGTGCGCTGTCGAACGGCCAATCATCCTTGATGAAATCATCCAATACAGATCGCTGCGGACGAAAATTTGGAGCAATCCGACGCAGAAGAGTTGTCAATTTGTTTGGCTTGAAATCTGTGATGAGGTTTTTTAGGATTTTGCGGTTGTCCATGGGCCGACCCTAGAATCTGTTTAGACGCCTACTCTTCAGTGATTTCGTATCAGATTTGGATGGAGGTTATCAATGCCATAACGACAATACGCACCTGCCGACGATTGTTTCACAGCTCCCCTCAAAAACAAATCTCCACCTGTCATTTGCGCGGCAAAAACCCCGGGCAACTTCAAGAGTCCGTCTGGTAGGGTAAATGGCTCTTCCTTATTTTACATTTTTGAAACTTAAAAATCAATGACTCTTCCCGGTGCTAACATTATTTAAAAAACATCAAAAAAGTCCGACACGGCCTGCAGACTCAACCCACCTCCTAACCAGAAAGTGAAAAATCCGGACATTTGGGAACCGGGTTACTTCTCAACTTCTTCAAAACGCCAGCCTATACCGAAAAGCGGGCCTGTCCGCGTCTTTCACCAATATTCTTCTTGCCAGATTTTTCTTGGAATACCAATCGATTCTTTTTCATCAAACGAAGGCTCTGCCATGCCCAAAAAACGATTGGCGCAACAATCCTAAAAGCATGATCACACCGGGAATTTTGTTGAAAATCAAACCTGGCGAAAGGGATTATTCTCCCCCCTATCCCGTGTTTTCACCCAATGCGGCAAGGTCAAAAATGTGAATCTACTATTTACAGCTCAACCGCTGATAAAATATCACATAAAAATACATTTTTAAAACAAAAATAAATGAAAAAACCATCAATCCCATAGCGGCTGACCTAGTTCCCTGAAACAATTCGGAATGCACATCGTTAACGACGATCAGCAAATTAACCAGGAGATGCAGCGAAAACCCCACCATCGCAACAAATGCTGAGCGCTTTATCCCCGGTTCCTCTTCTTCCTTAAAAAGCGTGATAAATAAAAAAAGAAAAGATGAAGAAAAAATTAGAGGAAAAAACAGGTCCAGACTTTTGAAAAAGCTCTTTGAAAAAAGTTGGGCCCTTATGTACAGTAAAAACTGCAAAAAAACGATCAACGCTACAAACAGGGCCAACCTTCTTAATCTGTTTGATTTCGCATAATTTATGTAAAAATAATACCAAAAGGATGCCATAATTAAATATGAAAAGGCAACAAGCAACGTATTGACCGAATGAGGGATCACTTTGAAATACGAAACCGGGCCCAATGTCGAAAAGAATCTGGAAAAAAATACAAATGCAAAACTCAAAATCGTTAGGAAAGTTAATCTTTTGAGGAAGATCCTGTCGTTACCGAAACGCACGATCATCATTGACCCCGCACGAATCTTCCCGGCAGCTCTTCCCCACCCACAGCGACACTCCTCCTGAACGGTAAACCACATTCAACACGCTGCTGAACTGTCCGTGGGCTTTTTCCATATTAGCTTCCTACAACATCAAAATCAACGAATTTTCTTGATGCAGGGCCAAACTGAAAATAGAAAACAGGCTCCTAAGAACCCCATTCTATGAGTCAGCAGGTACAATTCCGGCGAAATTCATCACACAGGACAGGGTCCGCATAATCCACTTCCCCAAAAGCATACTCCCATTTCCCCCAAAAGCACCTCCGTACAGAAAATTCTGCCCTACGTTTTGGCCGGATTGGTTTTCTCCCGGGTGTTCACTAATTCTTTTTGTGCGATGACGCAGACGGGGTGGCAACAGGAGTCGCCGGGCTACCCGGCAGATCCTTTCACCTGTCGCAGATTGTTTCGGCGGATTCCTCCAAATTACCGATCGAAACCGCTCCGCCGCATCGCAAGACCCCGGTGGCAACGCAAAAAACTCTAGGATACCAGTTCTTTAGATGTGGCTCCCAGGTTTCGCGCCCAGAGATAGAAGCACATCCCGGAACTCTCCGGCCTCCTCCGTTCTGAATAGAAATTCAATTCTCCCTTTCCAGCCGGGAAGAAAATCGGATGATTCAAACGAAATTAACAAAAGGTTTTCTCCAGGGAGATCTACAGAAAGTCGGCTTAACCGAGCATCCCCTACGGGAAGGTTGATCTGGCGCTTGCCGAAGGCATGGCACAGGATGCGCATCTTTGTAATCACAAGGCACCCGCAGAACCATCTTGAACGCCGGATGTGCCGCTTTCCGGGTGCCGCCACGTCCCTTGTTCTGAACCATCCCGTTAGTCCTTCATCGGCCACTACAATGCCCTCCTGTTTCAGCACAGGGGCGAGCTTCTCAGGAATGGAACCAAGATTGAAAAGACGGTACAAAAGCGATTTTCCCACCGTGTCCGCTCCTTCGAAAAATTCTTCACCTCATCTCTACCATAAGGGAATCGGATCTCCCTGAGCAACATGATTAGCCTTTTCTTTTCCCGCACCTGAATGAACCTTCCGCTGCTGACACACCCAAACGCGGAAAAACAGTAACACGCCCACCTTCTCTTCTTCTTTGTGGCATATGCTCACGCCTTTCTCTACTTTTATCGGCAAACCTCCAAAAGACTCCCGGGCTTTTTATAAACAAAAAGGCCCACCGAAACTCTTAAAAAAGCATCCGGGCCTTCATTGGCTGCCCTTTCAAAAGGTCTGTACAAACCGGCAACGTCCCTCTCACCATCCATGCTTTCGGGCAGTTACCTCCGAGACAAAACATTGGTCCAGAAAATCAACGAGCCAAACCTTCTCCGGAACCGGACGGCTCGTCTTTTTCCAATGGAAGAGTGCAAGCCGCCAGCGGATTCACCGCCACAAATCACCGGCCGGTTTTCCTTCATCCAGACCCAATTCGTCATTAATATTTGCCTTGCCCCCAAAAGAGCCTGAGAACCGGAGCTTCCAGCGGATTTTTCCAAAAAATCCAGCTGAGGCTTCCAGAACTTCCATGGGACAGGCTGTAAAAAGATGCCTGTCAGATAGATCCGTTTTCAGAAGAAGATAACCGCCTGTTCTCGTTAACGCATCCAATACACCGGTTGTGGAGGATTAGGTGGACAGGAAAACTTGAAGGCCCTTCTGGTGAATTTCCGGCCAACTTCTCTCCGGAATGACTGTCATTCCGTGATGTGTTTGGAAGGTTGCCCCCCAGAAACCGCCGGTCAGAGGACCCGTCGGCGATAGACTTTTACCGGACCTCGTTCCGAAAGCTTTCCTGCTTCCCTGCGGTATCTCTGCAAACAAAAAACGGCCTGTAAGTTTATCATTTACAGGCCGTTAAACATGTGGGCCCTGCAGGACTCGAACCTGCGACCCGCTGATTATGAGTCAGCTGCTCTCACCAACTGAGCTAAGGGCCCAGAGTGCACTGAAAATATATGAATTTGTCGTCCGTTTGTCAAGCTCCATCCCCACCTGCCCCGCATGCCGATTCTCAAACCACTGCCGGAAATATCCCGGCAGAAGAACCCCTGCAGTCCAAGCCGCATCCCAAACCGGGTTCAGAAAGAATGCACATGCAGCCTTTTCAGCCCCAGCCATAAGAAGATGCCCCCGCAAACACCAGCAGAAAAGATGCTATCGAAGCTTTCGCCCCCGGGAAAATTGTTCCGGAAACGTCTTCCCCTTTTGCGGAGGTCTTCCTTCCCTTCACGCATTCCCACTGCAAAAAAGAACCCAGCACAATTCCTTCCATTCCCACCCGTGCGGTCGCAGATTCGCCGCCTGCTTTTTTCTACCCTTTCCCGTAGGAGAAATTTCCGGAGCCCACCTCTCAAACAAAAACAGCCAGCTTCTTTCGGCCCCGCTTTTCCCTCTCACCCTTTTATTCGGATACCGCGGGATTTTCTTAAGAGCACCGATTAACCCGGCCCACTTCTGGCATAATCCGCAAGCTCATCCAGCCGCTGCAAAAACTCCCACATAATCCGGCGGACAACCTCTCCAGCAGGCAGAATCTCCCGGATCATCCCGCAAATCTGGCCAATTTCGATCTCCCCCTCGTCGATATCGCCGTCGCGGATGGCCTGTTTGGCCTTCCCCTTACCGATCAGTTCTTTCAGTTCTTCCGGACCGGCACCGGACGCCTCAGCATCCAGGACACGCTGGGCAAACCGGTTGACGATTACCCGCGTAGGTCCAATTTTCCGGGCGATCAGGCGCGTGGATGACTCTGTAGCCTGAATTCCCGCCAGCTTGTAGCGCTCGTGTGCGGTGGACTCCGCCGACAGGGCAAACCTTGTCCCCATCTGCACGGCTTCGGCACCCAGTGCAAACGCGGCCGCCATTCCCCGGCCGTCCCCGATGCCACCTGCTGCAATTACCGGCACCGAAACGGCATCCGCCACCTGTGGAATGAGGCACATGGTGGTAATCTCTTCGTACCCGTTGTGCCCGCCCGCTTCCGTGCCCTCGGCAACAATGGCATCTACACCGGCCCCCTCAGCCTTCCGGGCAAAATTTACAGAAGGAACAACGTGCGCCACCCGGACGCCGGCTTCCTTCAGCATGGGCGTATATTTGTTGGGACTCCCCGCCGATGTGAACACAATCTTCACCCCTTCCTCAAGGCAGATACGGACGAGCTGTTCGGCATCGGCACGCATCAGAGGAATATTCACCCCAAATGGCTGATCGGTGTGGCTTCGGGCATAGCGGATGGCCTCCACCAGTTCCTCCGGATACATGGAACCGGAACCGATCAGCCCCAATCCCCCTGCATTGGATACCGCCACAGCCAGCGGGGCTCCCGCTGCCCAGATCATCCCTCCCTGAATAATCGGATACCTGATTCCAAAAAGCTCCGTAACCCGCGTTGGAACCGGCGGTGGCCATCCTTCGGGAAGCTTTCTTTCCTTCTCCATTTTTCACTCCTTATTCTTCTCCCTGCGGAATGAAATCCTTTCTGCGCAGCTCCTGTTCCCTCCGCTTCAGTTCCACATAGCGCTGATTGAGAGCTGTCAGCTGTTCGGAAGCCGGACTGCACTGGCGGATTTTCTCCCGTACCGCCTCAATCTCCTGATGTAGCCTTGCCAGCTTAATCTGCCGCAGGCAGTCCGAAGCCCACTGACGGACTGCCCGGTCCGGCGGACGCTCCTCTTCTTCGACCAGAACCCGGGCCAAAACCCGCTGGATATCCGGGTCCTGAACAACATCCAGCACATGTTGGGGCTGTACCGTTCCTGTATCTACCAGCTGGGTATAAATGTGCGAAAAAATCTCCCGGTAGGTTTCGTGACTGATTTCGTCCAGGGACAGGTGCCGGTAAATCAAAGGAACCAGCGGCGGAAAGCGGATCATGATTTTCAGCAGATCCTCTTCGGCGCGAATCCTGGAACCGGCCGGTTTTGGCGATGTTTCCTGTTCCGCCTCAGGCTGCCGCCGGGTGCGCAGCCGCGCCACCGCCTTGAAAACTGCTGTCTCCGCCACATTCACTTTCCGCGCAATATCCTGGATATACAGATTCTTGGCCACTTCATCCTGAATGCTGGCCACCGTCTCGGCCAGCATATGAACCAGGCGTGCCCTTTTCTGGGTAGTGTCCAGCCCTTCGGTCCGGCGGAACGCCTCAATTTTGAAATCCACCAGATCCAGTGCCCGGTTGAGCAGCCGGTAAAGTCCCTCCGCCCCATGCTGGCGCACAAAATCATCCGGATCCGAGTCCTCTGGCAGCTGCACCACCTTGACCTGCATTCCTTCCTGCAGGAGAATATCCACCCCCCGCAGCGCAGCGTTGGCCCCCGCCAGATCTCCATCGTACAGTACGGTAACCGCCGGTGCATAACGCAGCAGCAACCGGGCCTGGGTCGCCGTAAGCGCTGTACCCAGCGTGGCCACCACGTTATGGATCCCCGCCTGAACCAGACTCAGCAAATCCGCATAGCCCTCCACAAGGATGGCAAATTCCTGTTTGCGTACAGACTCCCGGTTCTGCCACAGGCCGTACAGCAATCGGCCTTTCTGGTAAACCGGCGTCTCGGGCGAATTGATGTATTTGGGCACGCCGGGCTGCTCGTTCAGAATTCGTCCCCCAAAAGCGACCACCATACCGGACAGATTGTAGATGGGAAACATCACCCGGCCGCGGAACCGGTCGTAATAACCGCCTTTCTCGTTAGGCACAGCCAGGCCAACGGCCTTCAGCTCCTCCACGGAGATCCCCTGGCGTACCGCCGCACGGATCAGGTTGTCCCATCCCTCCGGCGCAAAACCGATGCCAAACCGGCGCAGTGTTTCCTCCGAAAATCCCCGGTTCATCATGTATTGGCGGGCTTCTCTTCCGGCCTCGCCCCAAAAATTTTTCTCGAAAAATGAACGGGCAAACGCGTTCACATCGTAAAGCCTGAGTTTCCGTTTCTCTGCTTCGGAAAACTCGCGCCGCTCGGGAATTTCGATGTGCAGCCGCCGCGCCAGCAGCTGCACCGCCTCCACAAACGAAAGCTTCTCAATTTTCATCAGGAAGGTGATCACATTGCCGCCTTCGCCACAGCCAAAACAGTGAAAAATCTGCTTGCCCGGGTGCACCGAGAACGAAGGCGTTTTCTCCGTATGAAACGGGCAGAGGCCAAAATAATTCTGTCCCCGCTTCTTCAAGGTAACATATTCGGAGACGATCTCCACGATATCGGCAGACGTGCGGATTTCCTCGATGATTTCCGGCGGAATGCGCATAAGATCCGGCTAATCCTTAAATTTCACCACGGTCACGCCCACATCCCCTTCGTTCCAGGGCGCAGCATGAAATTCGCGTACCTTCGGGTGCGATTGCAGATAGCGGGCAATTTTCTTGCGCAGGGCTCCAGTGCCTTTTCCATGAATGATACGGACCTGCTCCAGTCCGGCAAGATAAGCCTGATCCAGATATTTGTCCAGCACCGGTTCGGCATCTTCCATCGTCATGCCCCGCAGGTCAATCTCCGTGCGGAAATCGCGCGGCGGTTTCACCACCTGCGGCGGCGAACCGCTCTTCCGGACCTTTTCCCGCGTCCCGTCGCGTACCAGCCGCAGCTTATTCTGGGGGATCTGTACTTTGAGATCTCCCACCTCCATCCACACCTGGCCCTTTTCATCGGGATCGGAGATGACCGTACCCGTCACATTCATCTCCTCCCAGTAGGCCAGATCGCCCTTTCCCGGCAGTTCCGCTTCCGTAACCGGTTCCTCAAACTCGGCCAGCTGCTGTTCAATTTCGTTCCGGACGGCTTCCACCCGAGATTTCGCCTGCTTGATGCTGTCTTTTTCGGCACGCCGGGTGCGGATCTCCCGGATTGCCTGCTCAATGACCGCATTGGCACGTTCCAGGATGGCCCGGGATTCCTCCGCTGCCTTGCGTTTCAGCTTCTTTTCCTCCCTCTGCAGGGCTTCGTACCGCTGGCGGTACAGCTTGATAAGTCCCTCCAGCTGCGATTTCTTAATCTCCGCATCGGACAGGAGACGCTGGTAGCGGTTCAGTTTCTTTTCCAGCTCCAGGATGAAGTCCTCCAGCTTTTCGTGGGACGACCCCACCAGTTCGCGGGCACGCCGGATAACCGGACCATCCAATCCGAACCGTGTGGCAATTTCGAACGCGTAGCTGCTTCCGGGGATGCCCACCCGGAACTGGTAGGTGGGCCGGAGCGTGTCTTCATCGAACGCCATGGAAGCGTTTTCTGCCCCTTCCAGCTGATGGGCAAACGCCTTCAAAGCGCCCTGGTGGGTGGTCACAACGGTTAGCGCTCCCCGCCGGTGCATTTCTTCCAGAAAGGCCATGGCCAGGGCCGCCCCTTCCGCCGGATCCGTCCCGGTCCCGATTTCGTCGATGAGGACCAGCGACTGCCTGGTGGCCCGCTTTAAAATTTCCGCCAGTTTGGCCACATGCGCCGAAAAGGTGGAAAGATCCTGTTCCACCGACTGCCAGTCGCCGATATCCACGTAAAGTCCATCCAGAAACGGGATGCGGGACGCTTCATTCGCCAGGATGGGTAGCCCGCAGTGCGTCATGAGGGCCGCCAGCCCGATGTTCTTCAGGGCAACCGTCTTCCCCCCGGCATTGGGTCCGGTAATCACCAGAAGATGGTACGATTCGCCCAGCTTGACGTCCAGCGGGATCACATTCTCCCGGCCGCCGTACCGCAGCACCAGCAGCGGATGGTAGGAACGGTACAGCTCCAGCACACGGTCACTGAGTGAGGGGACAGCCCCATCCCATTCTACGGCAAAACGGCCGATGGCAAACAGCCCATCCAGCTCCACAAGTGTCCGGAAACTTTCCTCGATTTCATCAATGCGGGCCCGGACCTGCTCCGTCAGATGGCGGAGCAAGCGTTCAATCTCCCGCCGCTCCTCAATCTGAAGTTCCCGGATGTGATTGTTGAGCTCAAATACGGCCATGGGTTCCACAAACAGCGTGGCTCCCGAAGAAGACCGGTCATGAATGAACCCCGGGATCCTTCCTTTGCAATCTTCCCGAAGGGGGATGACCATCCGCCCTTCGCGGAGCGTGATGATGGGCTCCTGCAGGTACTGTTTGTACTCTTCCACAATCTGGTTCAGCCGCTCGCGCACCCGGTCCTGTTCCTTGCGCAGCTGGCGGCGGATGTCCTTCAGCTCCGGCGAAGCGCTATCTTTGATCTCGTGGGTGGAAAAATCGATGGTCCGGGCAATCTGCCGGACAATTTCCGGGAAAGCGTGAACCCGGCGGAAGTAGCGTGCCAGTGCCGGATATTTTTTCTGACGGGCACCAAGATAGCGGTACACGGCTTGCGAAACATCCAGGGTATGGGCAATATCCACCAGCTCTTCAATGGTGAGCACACTGCCTTCGTGGCGCGTTTTTTTGATCGCGGAACGGATATCCCGGTACCCCGGCAGCGGAAATGGGTCGTCGTACCGCAGCATCGCCATCATTTCGCGCACTTCTTCCAGGCGCTGCTCAAGCAGCGGCCGTTCTTTCAGCGGTTCCAGCTGAAGAACCCATTCCGTTCCCAGCTCACAGGATGCGTACCCGCCAATCTGTTCCAGCAGCCGGTCAAATTCCAGTGCCGTGTAAATTTGCTGGAGATGTCCATCCACGTCCGCCTCCAGTGGTATCCTCACCATTCCGAACCGGTACTATCCGCAGGCACGTGATTTCCACCCTGCAAATGGCTGAGCCACTCCAGTGCATCCCGGGTAAGATCCCCGGATTTTTGCTTCAGACTTTCCTGCAATTCATCGTAAAAATTTCCCGCAGCAGGTGCCAGGCGCACAATACCGTTGAATACCGCCGGCCCCACTTTGCGGATGGGATTGAACAGGGCCGAGCGGTTCATTTCCGCTTCGACGCGGTCCCCCAGCGGCAAAAGGGAAATCATCAAAGCCAGAATACTGAGGATGATCGCCCCCTTCAGGGCCCCAAAGACCCCGCCACCCAGTCGGTCCACCCAGCCCAGGGTGGCCAGTTCAAGCATCTTGCGCAGTGCCTTTGCCACCAAAAGAAACAGTCCAAGAACCAGGAGGAAAATGGCCAGTGCGCTCAAAAACACCGCCAGCTTCGGCGAGATCCCCAGGTAATAAGACATCGGCACAGACACGGCATTCATGTTCCTCACCGCCAGAATCAGGGCAACCACCACTCCCAGCAATCCAGCAAGCTGCCGCAGGGCACCCGTCCGGAACCCTTTCAGGAAAAAATAGGCAAGCACCCCAAGGATAACGAGATCAACGGTGTTCATGGTTCTCACCCGTTTCATTCATTTTAATGTAGTGCACTTTTTCCCCCTCTGCCAGGTACAAAAATAAAAAAAGTGAATTTGGCACCCGGCCGCCTTCACTTTTTTGCCATATTGCTGCTGTGCTGAAAAGTAGGGATTTCAAATTGGGAATTGCGGTTTTGGCTACATTAATTTTGCTTTGACCAGTTCCTGAACCTGCCGGCCATCCACCCGTCCGCGGTATTCGGACATGATGGCCTTCATCACCTTCCCCATATCTCTGGGAGAAGTGGCCCCTACCTCGGCGATGACTTTTTCCACCACCTCTTTCAATTCCTCTGGCGTGAGCTGTTTTGGGAGATAGGACTGGATGATCTCCACCTCTCTGGCTTCTTTTTCGTAGAGATCCTGCCTGCCCCCTTTGGCATACAGTTCCATCGACTCGCGGCGCTTTTTCAGCGCCGAATTGAGAAGCTGAATCTCCTCTTCTTCCGTAAGCGGACTGCCTTTCTCTATCTCCGCATTGCGGAGCTGAGCCTTGAGAAGACGCAATACTCCAACGCGATCCTTATCCCCCGATTTCATCGCTTCTTTGAGGTCCAGCGTCAGTTTTTCAGCCAGAGACATAAAAGCTCCGAACGTTTACTTCTCCATAGCCATGAGCTTCTTCTGCCTGCGAATAGCTGCGTTCAGCTTCCTCTTGCGCCGTTCACTGGGCTTCTCGAAATGCTGGTGTTTTTTGATATCGGACATCAGTCCCGCCTTTTCGCAGGCCTTTTTGAACCGCTTGAACGCCTTTTCAAAACTCTCTCCATCCCGCACGATAACTGCTGGCATCTACTGCTTCACCTCCTTTCGTTTAATTCTTTGTTTTCCATAAAATAATCGTTTTTCAAAGATAATTCAAGGAGAATTTAAAATTTCATTTTTGATGAAAAATTGCTACAATTTAGGCCATATTCGCTTTTGTGCCGTTTTTAAAACCTCATGAGGCCGCGCAAATCCTGCCTTAAAACTTTTTTCTGCGCTTACTGCCGAAGGAAACGGAAGCAATAAATTTTTTCCCACGAGATTCCGTCTTTTTGAGCCTGTTTCAACAAAACCACACCGCAGGTCTCACCCCTCGGACCTTCCAGAAAGAAATTTACTGGATTTCCGGTTTTCCCCGGTGTACCTTGTAGCGCACTGAATGAGAAAATCAGACCGGGATGCCTTCCGGTCGCAACCATAGAAAGGAGCCTCTCATGAAGCGCTCCGAATCGTTCGCCAACTCTTCCTTTCCACAAAGCCTCTCCTCTTTACGGGCACAGATTGGGACACCGCCGCTGCCCCCCGCGGCCGGCCACCCAAGATCCACCGTCCTTTTGCCGGAACATGCGTCCGGGTTAGCTTCCGGCGCCATCTCTTCCGCCGAATCCAACGCCAGCGAAAAGATCTTCAGATGAAAAGCCGCAGCCCCGCGTCAGAAAAGAGACAACTGTGCCATTCCGGAGCCGCGGACGGTCCGTTTATTCCCGGCCAGGCCAAAATGTACCATGGCATCCTGGCCAACATGGATGACGGCGTCATCACCTGCAATGCCGAGGGACACATCACCTTCATTAACCGTGCGGCTCGCCGTTTGCTGGGTCTGCTCCCCGATTTCTGGTTACATCATTCGGGCTGGCACGCCACCTGGGCAAAACGGCTGCACACACCCACAAAAGGATTGCAGCGCAGCCCGCTGTTCCGGGCCTGTCAGGGCGAAACCGTCCAGGAAACCGTGCTATTTCACAACCTGACGTCCCGCGAACCCCGCTGGCTGAGAGTCTCCGCCCGTCCGCTTTTCCGAAAAAACGGCCAGCCAGAGGGCGGAATGCTTGTTCTCCGCGACTGCACCGAACAAAAGACTGTACTGGAAAACCTCTCCCGCTTTGTGATGGCCGTGGAAGCTACCGAAGACAGCGTCCTGATTACCGACCCCGACGGCCGCATCCAGTACGTAAATCCAGCCTTTAGACAGATGACCGGTTATTCCCGCGAGGAAGCTCTGGGCAACACCCCGGCCCTCCTGAAATCCGGATACCACAGCAGGAAATTTTACCAGAACCTCTGGCGCAAAATTTCCAGCGGCCGTTCTTTTAAGGGCAAAATCCTGAACCGGAAAAAGAACGGAGAAC
>Ga0209426_1000939_pt1 | contig 22212 bp, 24 predicted proteins | sample Deesub1362B_J571_FD_187697 | JGI IMG/M metagenome (GOLD analysis project Ga0209426, IMG submission 187697) | Deep oceanic, basalt-hosted subsurface ecosystem from Juan de Fuca Ridge flank, Pacific Ocean, CORK Borehole 1362B_J2.571 (SPAdes)... ...
TCCTCTTTGTCAACGCATCTGCCACAGAAGTCAACACCACCGCCGACCTCTGCCATCTGGACTGGGTTCAGCTGAGCGGCGATGAGCCATGGGAGTATTGCCTTGAAATCGCTAAGCCCTTAATCAAAGTGGTTCATATAAGCGAGCACAGGAATCCTCAGGAAATCGGTGACATCCTGGCTTATGGAGCTAGCATCCTGAACAAGCAAAAACATATCTATCTCATTGATTCCTTCACCAAGGGTAAATATGGGGGCACAGGAAAGGCCTTCAACTGGGAACTAGCCCGCCAGGCGGCCAAACAATTTCCAGTGATTATCGCCGGCGGTCTCACCCCAGAGAATGTGGCTCAGGCAATCAAAACGGCCTCACCCTGGGGAGTGGATGTGTCTTCCGGGGTGGAAATAAGCGGGACGAAACACCCCGCCAGAATCAGGGCTTTTATTCAGGCGGTAAGGAGGGCAGATGACGAGCAGAGATAGACCAGACCATCGCGGTTACTTCGGGCCATATGGGGGCAAGTTCGTCCCGGAGACATTGATGTCAGCCCTAAGCGAGCTGGAGGAGGCTTATAATGAGGCTCGTGGTGATGCTGACTTCCAGCGGGAGTTCCAAGAGCTATGCCGTGAATATATCGGCCGCCCTACGCCCCTCTACCACGCTCAGCAGCTCTCCGCCAAGATAGGTGGGGCCACCATCCTGCTCAAGCGTGAAGACCTGGCCCACACCGGAGCCCACAAAATCAACAATGCCGTCGGACAAGGGCTGCTGGCCAAGCGCATGGGCAAAAGGAGAATAATCGCCGAGACCGGCGCCGGCCAGCATGGGGTAGCCGTGGCGGCAGCCTGCGCCAAGCTCGGTCTCAACGCCATCATCTATATGGGAGAGGAGGATATCCAGCGCCAATCGCCTAATGTCCACCGCATGAAGCTGATGGGGGCAGAAGTGCGCCCGGTATCTTCCGGCAGTCGGACGCTCAAAGATGCCATCAACGAGGCCTTGCGCGACTGGGTGACCAATGTCCATGACACCTACTATCTCCTCGGCTCCGTGGTCGGCCCCCACCCCTACCCCATGATGGTGCGTGACTTCCAGTCAATTATTGGGGAAGAGACCAAAGAGCAGGTTCTGGCGATATACCGACGCCTGCCTAACTATCTGATCGCCTGCGTTGGCGGCGGCAGCAACGCCATTGGCCTATTTCACCCTTTCTTCAATGAAGCTCAGGTCAAGTTCATTGGCGTTGAGGCTGCCGGAAGGGGTCTTGGGACCAACCAGCATGCCGCCACATTAGCGGCGGGCAAGAGGGGGGTGCTGCATGGCACCAAGTCATACTTGCTGGCAGACGATAGCGGTCAGATACGGGAGACGCACAGCATTGCCCCTGGGCTGGACTACCCCGGAGTGGGGCCGGAGCACAGCTATTATAAGGACAGCGGCCGGGCCACCTATGTGGCGGTCACCGACGCTCAGGCGCTGGAGGGATTTGAGCTCCTGTCTCAAACTGAAGGCATCATCCCAGCCATGGAACCGGCCCACGCCATCTATTACGCAGCCAAATTAGCGGCTGATTTGTCCCGGGACCAACTCATCGTGATTAATCTTTCCGGCCGTGGTGATAAAGACCTGGACATCGTCCGCAAGCTAGCGGGAGCGGAGCCATGAGTCACATCACCCAGGTTTTCAGACCAAATTATAAAGCATTGATTGCCTACCTTACGGTGGGCTATCCTGATATCGCCACCACTGAAAAAGCGGCCATCACCCTAGCTGGTAGTGGTGTGGACATTATTGAGCTGGGCATCCCCTTCTCCGACCCCTTGGCGGATGGCGCCACCATTCAGAAGGCAAGCCACCAGGCGCTGGAGCAGGGCATCACCCCAGAGGTATGCCTGGAAGTGGCCCGAAAGCTGCATCAGAAAATAACCACACCGCTAGTGTTTATGACCTATTACAACCCGGTGCTGAACTTCGGGCTGGAGGCCTTCTGTCGGAGCTGCGTTGAGGCCGGAGCTAGCGGTCTAATCATCCCTGACCTGCCACCAGAAGAGGGAGAAGAACTGGAAGTAGCCACCCAGAAGCATCACCTTGACCTTATCTACCTGTTAGCACCCACCAGCACCGAAGAGCGCATCGCTACCGTTGCGAAAAGGTCGCGGGGCTTTATTTACCTTGTTTCCCTCACCGGCGTTACTGGCGCTAGGCAAAATTTGCCCGCTGAACTTGAGGACTTCGTCAGGCGCGTGAGGCAAAAAGCGAGCCAACCCCTTTGCGTCGGCTTTGGTGTCTCCAGCCCTGAGCAGGCAAGACGCATCGCCAGGATAGCTGACGGCGTTATCGTGGGTAGCCACCTCATCCGGCTAATTGAAGAAGATGCCACCCTCTCCTCATTGAGAAACTTCACCTTGAGTTTGAGAGAAGCTTTAGACGGATAGTTTAAATAGCGCCGCTGGATTATCCCTCAGTATTCTCCGGGCGAGGGCAATAGCCTCATCATCCCCAAGGTAGCCCTCCGTCACCTTCTCGGAGAGGACCCGGGTCACCACCTGGCGGGCCATGCGCGCATGCGCGTAGGCCATCTCCACCGTGATCGAGTCCCCCCCGAAAGCCATTATCTTGTTAGCTGGGACGGTCTCAATAAGCTCATGAAGGAGGCGCCGGCCTACCTCCGGTGAGATAATATGCACCCAGCAAAGGTCAGCATAGACGTTGGCGAAGTTTTTGGCCAGCGTCGCCCACTCCTGCACATAAGGGTATCCCCCGTGGAACAGGTCAAACTTGGCCTCGCGGTACTCGATGAAGAGGTTGATTAGATGAGTGGGGTTGGCATTGGTGATGATGTTTTCGTTGCCCTCCTGGAGGCCGGTGTGTATCTGGAGCGGCAGCCCTGCCTCGACCACTGCCTGTATCACCTGGTGCATCATGTAATCCTGGAGCGGCTTGGCCTCGAAGAATGAGGGGCCTTCGCCCAGATGCTGAGTCAGGCGGTTAAAGGCGAGCTCCGCCTCATGCCGAGATACTTTATCGTACTCGAGGGTGCGGACGTAGGCGAGGACATTTTTGATAGCCACCACGCCGCTATCAAGGTATCTCTCCAGCACCGTCTGCATCGCCTTTACTAGGCTGTCCAGAGAGTGTATCGCGGTTCCCGCCTCTGCCTCTAGGTAGCCAAGCTCCTGCCTGGAGCGCACGTCAATGAAGTGGTCCAGCGTCATTACCGGGGCAAATAGCTCCCGGTCCACCTCGGTGGATTGCACATCAATGATGGATAGAGCAATATTGGCTTTCTCCTTCATGACATAGCGGTACCAGCCAGGCCGCCTGGAGTCAGCAATCGCCTGGGAGAGCTTTAAGAAGGTATCTCGGCTTAAGTCATCAATGCCAAAGATATCCTTGATGGCTATCAGGGTCATTTTGGCATAGGCGGTATTCCGCATCGCCTCCCAGAAGGGCTCCATCGCCTGCCATCTCTCCTCAAGTGACATGTCCTCCCGCTCCGGCTCGGGGATGACCCGGCGCAGCCGGCGCCGTTTGATATAGGCCACCCGATAGTGATGCATCGGCAGGCGCGCCGCCTCCATCAGGCGCGGGGGCATCCTGCCGATACCAGGTCGCTGGTATTATAGTGGGCAAAGAGATAGCCGAAATCCACGGCATACTGGCTGCGCTCTGCCTCAGGCATGGTATGCTCGTGAGTATCAACCAGGGGGATTTTCTCCACCTCCGCCTTTATCCTCTGGTTAAGCTCCATGGTCACTCCTTTCTCAGAATTTGCTCTTCAGTTTCTGATAGGTGCTAGCCAGGGCTTCAGGCAATACTTTGGCGCTAGCCAGCACGGGCATAAAGTTGGTATCCCCCAGCCACCGCGGCACCACATGGGTGTGAAAGTGGTCGGCTATCCCCGCCCCAGCCACCTTCCCCAGATTGATGCCGATGTTGAAGCCGTCAGGATTGAACGCCTGCCTCAGAGCCTCGAGGCTGCGGCTGAGGAGAGCAAAATGCTCGTTGCGCTCTTCATCGGTCAGCTCCTCCGGGGAGGCGATGTGCCGATAGGGCGCTATCATCAGATGTCCGGGGTTGTAAGGATAGGCGTTCAAAATGATGAAGTTCTTTCCCCCTCGATGCAAGATATAGTTTTGGGCATCCTGATTCTGTTTGGGCTTCTCACAGAGAATGCACTTGTCTCTCTTTTCCTTCCAAGCATTCTCAATATACTGTATTCGCCATGGTGCCCAGATGTGCTCCATATCACGCTCCTTTACCGGTCGCTGGTGCTATTTTAGTCGGCTCGCCATCAGGCGTCAATGAAAAAGCCTGTTGACCGCCATAGCCCGATGCCTTAAGCTACATGATGGAAATACCTTGAGGAGAAGAGAGATGACGGTTGTAGCCAAAGATGAGAGCCTAGAGATACAGAGGCTTGAGCTGGGCGCCTTCGGCACCAATGCCTATATCATCACTTGTCTTAAGAGCGGCGATAGCGTGGTAATAGACGCCCCCGCCGAGGCTGATAAAATCATCAAGAGACTGGAGGGCACTCACCCCAGGTATATCTTGCTCACCCATCGCCATATGGACCACATCGGCGCGCTCTCCGAACTGCGCTCTAGGCTGCAAATCCCCCTCGCCGCTCACCCCGCCGATGCCAGCGCTTTATCTCCAGCGCCAGAGATCCTGCTGAATGATGGGGACATTATATCCTTCGGCAAGGTAAGACTGGAGGTGATGCATACGCCGGGTCATACCCCAGGAAGCCTGTGCTTTAAGACCGGGAAATACCTCATCTCCGGAGACACTATCTTCCCCGGCGGCCCCGGCAAAACCGGAAGCCCAGCCGATTTTCAAGAGATACTTAAATCCATAACCAGCAAGATTCTGACTCTAGATGATGATACTGAAATCTACCCCGGTCATGGGGACAAAACGGTACTGAAAAAGGAGAAGGAAGAGTTTGTCATCTTCTCCTCACGCCAGCATCCTACTGACCTCTGCGGGGATGTGCTTTGGCTTTCGTCTTAAATAAAGCTTCGGTTACCAGACTATCTCCACCCGGTGGAAGGCCTCGGCCAGCTCAAAATTCTCCCCCTTGGCCTTCTCCCTGGCCCACTGCCGCATCCTCTCCTCCAGGTCAGGGAAGCGGTTATTCCCCACCTGGCTCTGATGGCAGCGCAACGCCTTCAGCTTGATATCAAAGGTATCAGTGATATCCGAACGGTGGTTTATATTCTCATTGATGGTCCACAGCCAGACCTCTTTCACCTTGTGTGGCTGCAGCCCCTCCTCCAGCAAATCCGGGTAGGAGAGATGGTCCCGGGCGTAAGGGAAAACGGCGTCCAGCACCACCTGACCGGTGATGCGGTGGTCACGGTGCCAGATGTAGCGCCGGTAAGGGTCAGCGGTGACCACAATCTCCGGCCGGTACATTCTTATCAAGCGCACAATCTCCTTCCTGAACTCAGGGGTATCTTCCAGCGCCTGGTCCTCATGGCGCAGAAAGATAACCTCCCTCACCCCGAGCACCCTGGCGGCACACCGCTGCTCCTCCTCCCTGATCCTGGCCAGCTCCTCCGGCGTGATGTTGGTGTCGTTTGTGCCTTTATTGCCATTGGTGCACACCACGTAGACCACCTCCTTGCCCTCCCTCACCCAGCGGGCCACCGTACCGGCAACGCCGAATTCAGCATCATCGGGATGAGGGGTGATGACCAGTACGTAGGCTTGTTTTGGCGTCATCATCCGTTCTCCTTATTTGGTTTGTGGGAGCACTAATTAGCATTGTATAACATCAATTTAGCTGATACAATCTAAGGTTGAGGAAATTCAAAAGATGCCCAAAACCCCCTACACCATAAGGAACTATCGCCCATCAGACTTTGATGGTTATGTCAAGTTAGCCCTGGAGGCAGAGAAGCTGAAGCCAGGGGGAGGCTGCACCGCTCCTCAGGTGCTCGCGGAGCACTTGAGGAGGCCCAATTATTCTCCAGAGCAGGATATGTTCGTCATCGAGGCAGCCGGGGAAATCGCCGGTTTTATCAACCTCACCCCTGAGCTAGCCATCAGGCGAGTCCTCATTGACTACTTCATCCATCCCCAGCACCGCCGCAGGGGTCTGGCCAAAGGACTTCTTGACCACGCCACCCAGCGGGCTAGCGAGCTGGGGGCAGAAGTGCTCCAGGCCAACGTCAGGCGAGATAACTCAAGCACCAGGAAGACGCTATCTAGGCTGGGGTTCCGGATGGTGCGGCGCTTCCTAGAACTGAGGCTAGCTATCTCTGAGTTGCCAGAGGTGGCGCATCACGCCTACTCCCTTCGCTATCTTGAGTCCGGGGAGGAAGCTTTGCTTGCTCACCTTCAGAACCGCTGCTTTGCTGATACCTGGGGATACAATCCCAATACCGCCGAGGAAATAGCCTACTCCCTCAAGCTAAGCGGCGCTTCAGCCCAAGATGTAACCCTAGTCTGTGAGCAAGGTAGGCCCGTTGGTTACTGCTGGGCCAGGATAAACTGCGGAAGCGAGCGAGGCGGTGAGGGAAAACGAGGACGCATCTTTATGCTCGGGGTTGACCCAAGTTACCGGGGAAGGGGGATAGGCAAGATAGCGCTCCTTGCCGGGCTAGCCCACCTCAAAAGCAGAGGGGTACTGACTGTTGAGCTCACGGTGGATAGTCAGAACCAGGCTGCCCTAGCGCTGTATCATTCCCTCGGCTTTGAGCTCTGGACAAGCAGCCTGTATTATGAGAAGAGGATAGCCTAACGCCTACAGGCAGCCTCACCTGCCAGTAGCCTCTGGCATTCCCTTATCACCGCCTGGGCGATGGTTGACCAGCCGAAGCCCATTACTGAGGCCCGCGCCAGCCTGGCTAGTTCGGCGGCATTATCCCGCCGGGAGAGAAGGAGGGCCATCCTCTCCGCCAGAAGATGGGGCGTATTATCTGGAACCACATAGCCGGTCTGGCCTTGGCGGATGATGTTCTCGTTGTCACCAACGTTGGTCGCCACCACCGGCGTCCCGCAGGCTAGGGACTCCAGGGTTACCAGGCCAAAGCTCTCGTAGTGAGAGGGCACCACTGAGACATCGGCGGCGCTATAAAAGCGGGGCAATTCCTCTTGTTTTACCACGCCCAGGAAAGAGACCAAATCCTGTATCCCAAGCTCTCGGCATAATTTCCGCAGCCGCTTCAGCTCATCCCGTCTATTCTCATCGCCGATGACCAGAAGTCTGGGCTTCGGCTCTCCACTAAAGTAGCTCAACGCTTGGAGCAATTTATCTACGCCTTTCAGTGGCTCAATCCGGCCGACAAACAGGATATACTTGCCACCATCTAGGCCCAGCTCCCGTCTGGCGGCCTCTTTGTCCATGGGCCGGAATAGCTCCAAGTTGACGCCACAGGGAATGACGCTGATATTTTCCGCCGGGGCGCCATAGTAGCTGATGAGGCTCTCCCTCTCCCTGGGCGTGGCCGCCACGATGCGATGGCAATTTTTAGTCAGACACTCTTCAGTCCTGAGGCGCAGCTCGGGCTCAGTCTCCCCAACGCCGAGCGCGTTCTTGACCGCGCCCAGGGTGTGGAACATCACCATGTGGGGCACCCCCCACCAGACCTGCAAATGCCTCCCCACCCAGGCCGAGAGCCAGTAGTGGCTGTAGATCAAATCATAGCGGAGGTGATGGCGCCTGCGGAAATCCTCCAAGTGTCTGGCGAAGTCAGGTAGATGGGGATAGACGGCCAGCTTGTGTATCTCCCCATCCTCCCCCGCTCTCAGGTGAATGAGCCGGGCGTTGGGCCCGAGCTCATAAATCAGCCTGTCCTTGGGATCATGGACACGAGTATAGACGTCAACCAAGTGCCCACACCTCCCCAGCTCACGGGCCAGCTCCAGAACGTAAACGCTCATCCCCCCGGTATCCCTCGTCCCCAGCCTGCCCAGCGGGCAACTGTGGGCACTGAGCATGGCGATCCTCATCTGCCCATTTCTTGCCGAATCTCTCTTCTCCATATCAGCGCAAAATTATCTCACAATGATAAAGCGGTATCTCACGGCCACCCAGCTGGTACTTGTATTTCTCTGCCCCTTTTAAGAAATCCCACTTCTTTTTGCCCCGCGCGATGCTCTCCTTGATGCCGAGGACTTTGGAGAGCAAGCCTACGCTCAAGGAATTGCACGCGGGGTCATAGCCACTATTGTAGAGATACGCTGTCCCCTGGTAATCAAAGCCCATGGTCATGGCCACCGGCATCTGGTTTAGCTCCAGGATGCCAAACCGGAGCAACTTGAGCTCAGCCATAGCCTCAGCCAGTGAGTGGAAGAAGGACTCCACCCGAGCTGTTAGGAAACGCGCTTTCTCCTCCCGGCTCAGCGAAAAGAGCCTCAAGAAGGTGTCAAGTAAACCGCGCACCTCCTGCCGGTTGACCTCGTCATAGCGGTAGGCCACCTTGCCAGCCTCCCACAGCCGCCTCAGCTTGCGCCTCACCTCATGGCGCTGCTTTTTGTCCAGCCCCTTCAGGTACTCCTCCCAGGTAGCCGGTAGATCCAGCTCCAGGCTAACTTCCTCCTCACGGCAAAGCATCTCAAGGCCCCGGCTGCGTGCCACCTCTACCAGATGGGTGATCGCGGTGGAGTCAGGCCGCAGCGCCCTTAAGTCCAAGGTAGCCACGCCTTGACGCTGCAGCTCATCAAGCAGGGTGTGGAAGAAATCCTTCTCTCTCCCTGGGGCGACGATGAAGTCCAGATAATCACAGACATCAGGGGCGCCGATGAAAGAAGCCCTTCCCTCGCTTAGCTGAAGCGGCGCAATACCGATAACCTCTGAACTATCCCTTACCACGCCCAGGTAAAGCTGAGTTTGGGGCTGGAACGCCTGCCACCAGACCTCCAACCACTGGGGCAAGACAAAAACCGAGCCCCACTTCAAGCCGAGGCTTGAGTCAGCCCAGTATGAAGTGAGGCGGTCAAAGCTCTCTTGGGTTACGGTGTAGCCCATTCAGCTAACAGTGTAGCACCTTGATATGTTTGGAATCAATCCTGACTTGGCCTAGTGCGCTCAGACATGATATAATGAATCTGGACTTAGACAAGAAGGGACTACTCTCATGGGTGATAAACCGCTTACCGACCTTAAGACCTTTATTGAAAACGTAAATAAGAAAGATAAGCTCAACGGCAAGAAAGTCCGCTTTTCCTGGTCAAGGCGGAAAGGCAAATAGCGCCGGGAACGGGCCTCATCTTAGCTTGCCCATAGTTGATTCAAAGGGGTGACCATCACGGGCAAAATCGGGTAGATAGCTTTCCGATGCCCCCATTTCCTGTACCCACCCATTTTCTATCCCCAGTTCCTCCACCAGCCCCATGACCTCAGCATACTCCTCTCGGGTGATCTCCCTGGCCAGAAGAGGTATTTTGGGAGCATGGTGGGTGGGGAAATACTGAGCCATGATGCTGACGGTGACCGTGGGTGAAATCTCATCCACCAGCCAGGTAAGTGAGTCCCGGCTTCCGGCTATCCGGTTGGGCAGTATGAGATGACGCACCACCAGTCCCCTTTGGGCGATGCCCTCAGCATCCACCACCAGGTCCCCCACCTGCCGGTGCATCTCCCGAATCGCCGCCCGCGCTCGCGCCACGTAATTCGAAACCCGGGAGAACTTCCACCCCCATTTATCAGAGGCATACCTCAAATCCGCCAGATATATGCTTATTATCCCCTCAAGCTCTTTTAAGGTGCTGACCGAATCGTAGCTGCTGGTATTGTAGACCAAAGGCAAATGGAGCCCCATCGGCACCGCCTCCAGCACCGCCCGAACCAGCTGCGAAACAAAGTGCGAGGGGGAAACGAAGTTGATATTGTGACACCCAAGCTCATCCTGAAGGTAGAGCATGCGCTCAGCTAGAATATGTGGGGAGATTTCACCAGCCTTTTGTCTTTTGAAATTCTGGCTTATCTGATGGTTCTGGCAGTAGACGCAGCGCAGGTTGCAGTTGGCAAAGAATATCGTCCCCGACCCTCTGCTCCCGGAGATGGCCGGCTCCTCGCCACGGTGGGCGCAGACCGCAGCCACGATGGGCAGATGCGCGGAGCGGCAAAACCCCAATTCCCCCTCCAGCCGGTTGACACCGCACTCCCTGGGGCAGATATCACACGAGCGTAACCTTGCCTCCAGCACTTGAGCACGGCGCTCAAGCTCGCCCGACCGGTAAAGCGCCAGATATTCAGGTTCCATAGCTCCCATCACTGCCAACCTCAACTCTTTGAAGACCGGCCCTTGTGCCTTACCTCCAAGATCAATTTATTCAGGCCTACGACCTCCACATTCTCTCCGGCGGCTATGTCCCCGTCAACTGACTTTGCTCGCCAGTATTCGCCCTCAATGCGGACCACCCCTTTGGGCGCTAGCGGCTCTATCACCTTTCCTTCCAGACCGATCATCCCCTCACGCCCGGTTACTTGTCTTGCCCGGAAGCTGGGGATAACCGCCCGGTGGATGATGAAGATGAGCACACCAAGCAGCAGCGCCAAAACAATCGCCACCGAGAGCGGGATTGGCACATGAAAGAACCACAGGGCCAGTAGCAGCAAAGCTACCACCGCCGCCTCATCCAAGAGCAATACCAGAACTTTGAGCCAGTCTCTGGCCGTGGTCTTCACCTTCTGTCCTGCTACTTTATGTCAAATTTCCCACTAGCTCAGAGCTCAAGCCGCCACTCGCACCAGTAGTCTGCGGGATGGGCATCAGGCGGGCAAACCGAGCAGCTCAGCTTGATTTTGGGCTGAATCACCTCAATATAGGAGTTGAGGAAAGCCAGCCCCACCGCCTTGCAGGGAAACTCACCCCTGCCGTCCCTTATCCTGGCTTTCTGCGGCGGGCAATCGGTGAAGCGCAGCACCGCCCGACTATCGGTGAGCTCGACGGCCTCAGGCTTGAAAATGGCTAGCAGTGGGTCAAGCTCAATTACTTTGATCAGCTTACGAATTGGGCTAGTCTCATCAATGGGAAAGTATTTCTGCACCCGCCTCGCCTGAACTAGACAAAGCCTCCGCCAGACTTCCACGTCTATTTCCAGAGCTGCGTCCAGCCCAAACTTCTCCTCAACTAAAGTAAACCACAGCCCATCCAGCGTATAGGCGCTCCGCGAGCACAGCTCAACCAGCTTGTCTGGAGAAATCTGCCAATGTTCCAGACCGGCCATACCTTACCTCTCCATCAGCATAATTTTGGCGCAAGCTTCTCCAGCGCCGCCTTGATTCGGCTCAGGCATTTTTCTCTGCCCAGCACCGCCATGGTCTGAAATAACGGAGGTGCTGCGGTGCGCCCAGTGACCGCCACCCTGAGCACGCCAAAGAGCTGTCCCGTCTTCAGACCCAGCTCCTCAGCCAGGGAACGGAGCACCGCCTCCAGAGGTTCTTCATCAAACCTCTCAAGTTCACTCAGGCGCTGCTGGGCTGATTTGAGCGCTTCAATGGTTGACTCCTGAGTCATGCCCTTGCCAATCAATAAGCTGGCATCATACTCAAGCTCGGTGGTAAAGAAGAACTCGGCTAGCTCAGGAACCTCGGCCAAGGTACGGGCCCGCTCCTGGATGAGGGGCATAATCCGCCGGACATAATCAATGGATAAGGGCCGCTCTACCTCAGGCGGCAATCCCCTCTCCAAGAACGGTAAGGCCCGCTGGGTGAAATCCTCCAAGCTCAAGCTGCGGATATACACCCCGTTCATCCAGCTGAGCTTCTCTGAGTTAAAGATGGCGGCGGTTTTGCTTACTCGCTCCAGCGAGAAGTTCCTCACCAGCTCCTCTCTGGAGATAATCTCGGTTTTATCATCCAGAGACCAGCCGAGCAGGGCGAGGAAGTTGACCATGGCCTCAGGGAGATAGCCTTGCTCCTGGTACTCGGTGATGGACACCGCCCCATGGCGCTTGCTCAGCTTGGTGCGGTCAGGGCCCAGTATCATCGGCAGATGCGCCAGCAGCGGCATCTCATAGCCCAGAGCTTGGTAGAGAAGTTTGTGGCGGGGAACGCTGGGCAACCACTCTTCAGCCCGCAGCACGTGGCTTATCTCCATTAGATGGTCATCAACCACGTTGGCCAGATGATAGGTGGGATAGCCGTCTGACTTAAGCAGGACAAAGTCATCAATGGTGCTGTTCTCCACCACTACCTCACCCCAGATAAGGTCATTGAATTTGGTCTGCCCCTCAAGCGGCGTCTTAAAACGGACCACTGGCGTAATGCCCTCCGCTTCCTTTTGGGCGCGCTCGGCGGCGCTCAAATTGCGGCAGCGCCGGTCATAGCCCGGCGGCTGTTTGCGTCTCGCCTGCTCCTTTCGCATCTCCTCCAGACGCTGCGGAGAGCAATAGCAATAGTAGGCATCCCCCTGCGCCACCAGACGCTGGGCAGCTTCACGGTATAGCTCCAGCCGCTGTGACTGGAAATAAGGGCCGTAATCACCCCCCACCTCCGGCCCTTCATCCCAGTCCAGCCCCAGCCAGCGCAGGCCATCAAGGATAGCCTCCAGCGCTCCCTCCACCCTGCGGGCAACATCAGTATCCTCAATGCGAACGATGAAGGTGCCTCCGCTGTGGCGGGCAAAAAGCCAGTTAAACAAAGCCGTCCGGATATTGCCCACATGGGGGTAGCCGGTGGGACTGGGGGCAAAACGAACTCTAACTGATTTGCTCATCTAACCCTCTTTCCACTGAATTTAAGCACCCGTGCTGGACTTAAAACCCCATCCATCTTCTGATTGCCTTGGCGTTATCAGATGAGGTCAGCTTTTCCAGGAGGGCAAAGGCCACGTCGGTGGCGGTGGCCGGTGAGGTTGAGGTGATGATGCCGCCATCCTGAACCAGCTGCGCATCTATGACCTCAGCCCCCATGGCCGCCAGCTCCTTCCGCCGCCTGCCCTCCAGTAGATGATAGGTGGTGGCACAGCGGTCTTTCAAGATGCCACTCTTCCCCAAGGCAAGAGCGCCGACGCAGACCGAGGCAACTAGTTTGTCCAGCTCGGTAAACTGGCGAATAATATTCAAAAACTCCGGCGAGTAAGCATCCTCGTAAAACCCAGCTTTCTCGAACCCTCCCGGAATGGCGAGGGCGTCAAACTCCTCAACTTTAACCTCAGCTAGCTGAAGCTCGGGCACGACTTCAAGAGCAAAGGTGCATTTGAGCTTTTCATGGAGCCCGGCGGTGATAACCTCGATTGGTTCAGAGCCAAAAACGTTGGCCCAGCCGAGGACATCGCTAAACGCAGCCGCCTCAAAAGCCTCAAAACCATTGGCCAAAAGCAATAAAACCCTTTTCATGTTTTTGCGCTCCTTCTCGCCTATTCTACCACCCTCACCACTCCAGGCGCTAGCTTATCTCCTCCAGCGCCCGCGCCAGGTCCGCAGGGAGCTCAGAGGTGAACTCAACGTACTGGCCGGTGGATGGTAGCTTAAAGCCCAGACGGCAGGCGTGCAGGAACTGCCGGGATAGGTGTGGTGAGCGCACCCCGTAAACCGGGTCTCCCACCACCGGATAGCCGATGGCGGCAAGGTGAACCCGTATCTGGTGAGTGCGCCCTGTCTCGGGGATGACCTCAAGCAGCGTATGGTCATCCACATACCTTATCACCTGATATTGGGTGCGGGCCTCCCTTCCCTCTGTGACCACCGCCATGCGCTTTCGGTGGCGCGGGTCACGCCCGATCGCCGCCTCAATGATACCTCGCTCCGGGGTTAGCTGCCCCCTCACCAGTACCAGGTAAGCTTTGACGATGCTACGAGCCCGGAACTGGCTGATAAGGTCAGCTTGAGCCGCCCTGTTCTTGGCCACCAGCATCAAGCCTGAGGTATCCTTGTCCAGCCGATGCACAATCCCCGGCCTTAGGGAACTGCCGAGCTCAGCTAGGTGCGGACAGTGGGCCAGAATGGCGTTAACCAGGGTATGGTCAGGATGTCCCGGAGCAGGATGAACCGTCAGCCCCGCGGGCTTATCCACCACCAGAAGGTCATCATCTTCATAGATAATATTCAGTGGGAGCGCCTGAGGAGATAGAGGGCTGGGGGGAGCCGGAGGTATGATGATATCCACTCTATCACCCATTGCCAGCTTGAGGCTTGGCTTGGCCGGCTGGCCATTCACCGTAATATGGCCATCAGCGATGAGCCTCTGGGCATGGGTTCGGCTAAGCTCCGGGCATTTCTCACTGACAAACTTATCCAGCCTGATTCCCGGCTTATCCGCCATCAAACTATGCGCTTTGTCCATATCATCGCTTCTCTGGTCGAGACAGCCAGAGGAGAGAGATGGCGAAGATAATCGCCCCCACCGTTACCGCCGAGTCGGCAACGTTAAATGCTGGCCAGTAACCGAAATCGATGAAGTCGGTAACATAGCCAAAGCGGAGCCGGTCAATCAAATTGCCCATGGTGCCACCCAGCATCAGACCGAGGGCTGACTTGCTCAGCATGCTGTCAAGCCACGGGAAATAACGGTAGCCAACCAAGGCGTAGACCAGGATGACCGTGATGGCGATGATGGCCACAATGGTGAGCACAAACGATTGGCCTTGAAATAAGCCAAAGGCAGCCCCCGTATTGTGGCTATGGGTTATCTGAAAGAATCCCAGCTGAAATAGAGACTGCCCCTCAGGCAGATTATCCCGTATCCATTCCTTGCTGAGCTGGTCGGCAACTATAATGAGCAATCCGATAAGGAGAAAAGCCACACCCCGCCATTTAGCCTGGAGGTGATTTAGCCTTCGCATTCTTTGCCTGCTGAGCCTTGCATTGCATACATAAGCTTGCTTGGGGGAGGGCTTCCAAGCGGGCTGGGTCTATCTGCTGACCACAATTATCGCATCGGCCATAGGTGCCCTCCTCAAATTTATGTAAGGCATGCTCTACGTCAGCCAGCTGCTCGTTGATGCGCTTCTCCAAGACCAGCCGCTTCTCCAGCTCAAGGGCCTCGGTAGCCTCCTCCTCCCTCTTGCCAAAGGGACTGCCTTCCCGTCTTTCATCCCTGGGACTAGCGTTGGCTTTCAGCTGCTCCAGCTCGTCAACCAGGCGCTTGCGCTCCTCCTCCAAACGCGACCGCAGTATCTTGAAATCAGTAGTCATTTTCCCCTCCCCTGCTCTCAAAGTTTGAGATGGGTTATAATTTTCCTCTCCGGCATATGTTAATTTTGATTAATAACATTATACTCAACTTGCGCAAATCAAGAAAGCAATGAAAGACGGGATGGTCTAGTCCAGCATCACCCGTAACTGGCGAATGGTACTGATCGATTGCCCGCGCCAGTGATTATTGGCAAAGATAAAGGTCTTCTCCGCGATACTATCCAGCTTCCGAATTCGGGGAAGCCACTCGGCAAGCTCCTCTGCAGTATAGCTATAATCGTAGCGCTCGTATGCCCGCTCGTGCTGCCACCACTTGGCACTGTTGCGCCCGTGAAAGCGGATATAGGCTATCCGGCTGGTCACCTCGGCCAGCGGCGGGATCAGATTGGGTAGAGGCGGCTCATCAACGCAGCAGAAGCCCAGCTCATGCTGACGAAGCCAATCAAACACCTCTTTCCTCAGCCAGCGGGCATTGCGGAACTCAATCACCGCCGGCAGTTTGCCCAACCGCTCTTTAAACAGCCCCAGATACTCCCAGTTACGACGGTTAAACTCAAAGCTATAGGGAAATTGCGCTAGCACGCAGCCCAGCTTCCCAGCGTCAATGAGAGCTTCCACCACTTCGTTGAAGGCCTCAAAAACCGGGGTATTATCCTCCCGCTGATGCGTCATGGCCTGGTTTGCCTTGACGGAGAAGAGAAAACCCTCCCCCGTCTTCTCGGCCATAGCCTTCAAGCTAGATGGCTTGGGCAAAGCGTAATAGGTTGAGTTTATCTCGCAGGTGTTGAACTCACGGGCATAGTAGCTCAACCATTCCCGCTTGGGCAGACCGGGAGGATAGAAATTGCCCACCCAATCATCATAGCTAAACCCCGAGGTACCAAGGTATAGCATGTCTCTAGTGTAACCCATTTATCCCCTTTGGTCAATGTTTGCTACTGGTTTCTCAAGATGCAAACTCCTCAAAAAGCTGTGAAATAAAGGGGGGTAGTCAAGAGAAAAACGGGGAGGGTTTGGTGCAGTTGATAGACCTGGTTCCGTCTTGACACTCCACCCCATCAGGAATTATACTAAAAGTGCAGAGACGACGCGGGGTGGAGCAGTGGTAGCTCGTCGGGCTCATAACCCGAAGGTCGTTGGTTCGAATCCAACCCCCGCTACCAAACAAGACTCGCCGCCAGTCTTAAATCCATTTAAGCTGGCTTTTTTATTTTGGTATACTTTCAACCAGTAAGCTACCGACTTAACGAGGCTGGTTACCAGAACTATGCAGACTAGCGAACAGTTAACACCAGAATCAATATACGAATTAGTTGCCCATGTCGGCTTTAAAAAGTACTTTCATTTGGGGGTATGAAGGCTACTGAAGAGTTAATAGCGTTATGCCATATAGACAAAGATAAGCATATCCTAGATGTTGGTTGTGCTTCTGGTAAGACTGCTTGTTACATAGCTAGGAAATATGGGAGTCAGGTTGTAGGCATAGACCTTTCGAGTAGAATGATCGTCAGAGCCAATGAGCAGGCAAAGAAAGAAGGCGTAGTTGAGCTTGTTAAGTTTCAAACAGCGGATGCACAAGAGCTCCCCTTTGAAGACAACTGTTTTTGATGTGGTGATTGGTGAGTTCATAACCGGACTATTGAACGATAAGAGAAGAGCGGTAGATGGTTATCTGCGAGTTACAAAACCAGGGGGCTATATAGGTTTGAATGAAGCGACCTGGGTAAAGTCACCGCCACCAAGGGAACTGGTGGAATACTTGGCTAACACTTTCGGTGTTAAGGGAGAAATTCTAACCGCTGATGGGTGGCAGAACCTGTTAAAAAATGCTGGATTCGGAGAGTTGATAGTCAGAGAATATAAAATCGATGCTCTGAGCAATAAGTGGGACGATTTCAAGGATTTTCTGGGAGTCTGGCATAGAGCTTTATACATGTATATTCGAAGTTCAGCTTTCAGGAGGTTTGTCAATGAAGCCTTTTCTATCCCTAAGAACCTAGTTGAATACTTCGGGTATGGTATATATGTCGGCAGGAGATAGGTTCTGCTCCTCCTTATCAAGAAAGCAGAAGGGAAGCAATTATGCTTCCCTTTCTTCATTAGAGACCCCCGTTCCGCGGTGTGGGGTCTGTGGGATATGCCATCAGGATAATCCCTCCTTATTCCAATAGACCACGGTTGCGAAGCCGTTCTTTCTCCCAGGTCTTGTAATCCTCAGGAGGCGTTATTATCTCTTCATCAGGCTTTAACTCGAGCTTCACCGCTTCAGTTGGGCAACCGGTAACACAGAGACCACAGCCAATGCACTTTTCTAGGTCAATCACCGAGACGTCGCCATCTAATGAGCAAGCCCCTACTTGACAGCGCTCCTCGCATATGCCACAACCGTTGCATTCCTCCGCATCAACGACGGCATAGTAATTCGCTCTGGCGACAGAGCTCTCAATGCCGAACTGCGTAATTCCTCTTAGAATAGCACAGCAGCACCCACAGCAGTTGCACACGTAATGAACACCCTTGACCACATTACTTACAGTGTGAACCAGACCTATTTCTTCTGTTTGGTCAAGTACCCGCAGAGCCTCTTCCTGCGTTATATCATATGGCCCCGGGGTTCTTTCCTTGGTTGAGAAGTTCAAGCAAGCCCTCACTGGGAAATCACATTCCCGGTTTCCTACTAAGTCCAGCTGTTTTCGACAGATGCACTCACGCAATTCGAACGACTTAGCCTGTAATATCAATTGCTTTACATCGTCGTAAGGTAATATTATTTCCCTTTTGATAGCCTGCTGCGCTGGAACAACCCGATGCAAAGCCGGCTTGTATCGCATTATTCCCTCAAGACCCCCCTCATTCCAATACTGTTCAACTAAGTGACTGAATTCATGATCCATGACTTCCCATTGTGATTCATAAATCCCCACGATAAATGGCGCCAACCGGAACTTCCATATCCCTTCCCTCTCAGAGCCCCATATAATACCTCTACTACGCATTGCATTGAGTCTTTCTTCCACTTCCTCCGCTGGTAAACCTGCTTTTGCTGCTATGACATCGAGTGCTTCACTGGTACCAGTCAGGTAACTGGCTAATCGGGCCTCTTCTGGTGAGAATATCTTTCCGAGGATTTGCAACTCAACACGCGATTTGGTCGGCGGGAAGCCTCCAGGTAGGCGGTCTAGAGCTCTTGCCAAACTCTCATAGGCATCAATGTTCATGTCCCGAGTTCCTCTTTATTGTTGATATTAAAATCGTAGCTATGTTAGGGTCATTATAAGCTGGCTGTCAAGCCTTATGACTTTCCTCGGATTCTCAGCGTAGCGCTCCGCCCAACAGGAAAATTCATGAAAGTTCGTCCACGAGGTTTATTATGGTTATTAGGAAGTCTGGCCACCCTGTTTCGCGACGTGGGGCCCCTGAGGCAATAATTCAAGCAATTGTTACTTTCCTCATAATTGATGACCAGAGGTAGCAAAGTATAAAATGGTGAGAAAAATACACAAAGAAGGAGAGGATAATTCTTTGAGCAATCGGAAGCTAATATCAGCATTGATGATGTCAGTTTTGAGTCTACTTCTGGTGGTGACCAGTTGTGCTCCATCTCCTCCGCCAGCACCTGCACCTCCGTCTCCTTCACCGTCACCTGCTCCCGCGCCTGCCCCTACTCCTGCTCCTGTGCCACTTTCGCCTGCTCCGGCACCACCGGCTCCCGCTCCCAGTCCACCCGCACCTGCTCCCACTCCCTTGCCACCTTCCCCAACGCCTGCAGAAGAAGCTGACTGGTGGCTCAAACCAAATTTCTTCGTGCTGGGTGCTGTCACTGATGCCATCGCTGAGGGAGCACAAGTAGTCTTAGACGACCACCCGGCCAGTCAAGAAATAGAGAATGCGGCGCGGATTGCTCGGCAGGCTGGGATTAAATACGGCATATTCATCTCCCTTCATGATATCGAGTGGCTGGAAAGGGAGAAATTTGAACCGCTTCTTAAGGATGCCATGGCGATAGGGTTCGACGGTAACCCCATCATCGGATGGGCTGGAGCTTTCTACGATACCAATCACCCCCTCTGGCAGCAGTTCCTCGTGGATAAAATAAAGGAGGCTGTGGACGCGGGTGCTGAGATCATCTGCACTGATGACCATGAGGGAAACGCGTGGTTCTCCAACCGGGGAGATTACGAGGAAATTGGCGTGTTCGGCGAGTACTCAATGCAGGGATTCCGTGATTATCTGGCATCAAAGTACTCTCAGGATGAACTTGCGGAATTCGGCATTGATGACCTTGCCACCTTTGATTACGCCGCCTATCTCAAGGAGAAAGGATACACCAAGGAGGGTATTCACGAGCAGATTCTCCGTAAGCTTTTCTGGGACGGGTTTAACCCGATAAACGTCCTCCTTTTCGAGGATTTCCAGGCTTTCCAGAACCAGAGCATGGTCAACTTCCAGAAGCGATTGATCGTGGAAATTAAGGAATACGGGAGGCGCACCCAGAATAAAGAGATTATCTTCACCGCTTATCCCTGGGACCTCTTCCTTCCTGAAAATTATGCCCTGTTCTCACTCTATGATCTGTTTTCCCCGGAACTCCACCACGCCTGGAGAGCCGGGTTCCCACCCAAGGGCAGGGCGGCCCAGTGGTATAAGCTGGGCTTTGTCGCTGCCGGGGTACCCGGGGCGTTCAAAACCACCGATAGCCCGGCAGATGTGCTGTCCATGGCGAAATACAATACCCAGAATCTGCTGAAAATCAGGTTCGCCGAAGCTTATGCTAACCGGGGCGCCATGCTCAATAAGCCATCCATGACCGCCTTTGATGAGACCTTCATGAGGGGAAGAGAATTTGACACCGACCCCGAGACCCTCAGGGGATACGCCGAATTCCTCAAGGCTCATAGAGATGCTCTCAACCCCGAGAGCCTGCACAGCCTGGCGGATGTCGGGGTAGTCTTTTCCCTGCCTTCCCTCTTCTACGACAAATGGGCGCATATCAATTCATGGGAGGGGATATGCCAGCTTCTGGCCCATCTTCATGTGCCGTATGAGGTCATCTACGCGGGAGATGGAATACATGACGCCGATGAGCTTGAGGCAGAAGAGCTGAGCAAATATCCGGTGATTATCCTGCCCCATGTGCTTGCCCTGACCGAAAATCAGGAAAACGCCCTTCTGGATCATGTAAGCGGGGGCGGGGTAGCGGTGATATACGGCGATTTGGGAGAGGTGAACGAATACCAGCAGGAAGCGGAGAGACCTTCACTGAACACCATCCTGAAGGATGAAGTGAACTCATACGGCAAAGGGAAATTGTACTATTACCCGTCCCAAGAGCTCGGCTTTGAATACTACAGTTACACTGCCTATTCCCCGATTGCAGAAGAATTCGGAGAGGCTCCCGACCTGAGGGTCACGGAAAAAAGGGCAGATGAAATAAGGAACGAATTCGGGGAGTTACTCGCCGAGCTAATCGCTGAAAGGCAAATCGAGGGTTCGGTTCCGCAAAACGTGTTCGTTCAGCCCTATATCTCTGGGGATAAGCTGTACGTCCATCTGATAAATTATGACTATGAGCTGACCACGGATACGATTAGCCCCATAGAGAATTTATCATTGAGGGTGCGGTGTCCCTCCGGCTTTGTGCCGAGCAGTATCAAGCTCATCTCGCCAGATTTGGAGCAGGAGACTGAACTGGAATTCAGCGTGGCCAATGGTTACGTCAGCTTTGAGGTGCCAGCGCTGCTATTCTGGGATGTCGTGATAATGGAGCGCTAGATTTTCCTCAATAAGTTACCGACCCAACAAGACCAGTTCTCCCAGAACATTGGTTCTGGTGGCTTAAAGGAAAAAGAAGCAGAAAGCGGGATGCCACTTGCCGGGCTGAGGCTGCCCATATGGGAGAGGGGTTATTATTTAACCTCAATTTTCACCGGCAGCGCCCGCTGGGCGTGCGAGGGTAACGTCAGTAAGCCAGGTAGCCTGCCACTTACTTCCAAGGATTATAGGTAACCACTACCGTCTCGCCTATCACTTCCCTCCAGGCACCTTCCTCACCTCGTGCCGCCACGACATTGATGGTATTCTCGCCCTCAGTGAGGATGAGGTGGGTAGAAAAGTAGGATGCACCTTTTCTGGCCTTTCCCACGGGCACGATGGCATCATTGACCCACACCGTTGCTTTACTGTCCGAGACATACCCCCTAACCTCAACTTCCTCACTGGTTCGAGTACTACCCTGCGTAGGCCCTAGCATGGTCAAGGTCAGTGGCTTGGTGCAACCTGCCACCAACAAAACTAACAAAGAAACAACAATTAAAACCAGTACCCATTTCTTACTCATAATATCTCCTTTTTTATTTTCCGCCCCCTCTCCCCTATCCTGAAATATCTTGAATTTCCACCCCTTTCCATCTTCGCCTGACGAACCTTTCCTCTAAGAAGCTCGCAGGCAAAGACACTCCTAAACGTCCCTACATAAGGTCTGGTAAGTTCTTCTTATCTCCCAATACCCATTCTAAAATACTAGCCATAGCCATCAACTTCGCGGTAGCATGGCCTCCCGGCTCCCGCATCCTCCGCAGGTGCTCTTCCTTCAGCTTCTTCAATGCTTCCCTTATTTCCTTTTCCTCTCTCATTCCCTCTCCGTCCTTTCCGTCCCATGCTTTTAGCCTACGACGCGCCATTTATCCTGCATGCCGAGGACAACAGGCCTGAACGGTAACCTATCTTATCCCTACAACCTAACTATACCATATTTATGTATAGTATAACTAATGCCCGATTGCATGGCCTGAATACTTGGATTAGCTTCGTATTAACCGACCACCCAAAATATAAAAATTTTAACGATTCATCAGAATAGGTGACCATAGCTTGACGTAATAAAGCCCGCCAGGAGTCTTGACGTAGTCAATATTTTCGATTAGTATAAGATGCCATTTATTAATGGTATTTGGCCGCTGAAATAAGTTGGGGAGGTGCTAATATGAGGTGGAAGTATCTTAGTTTACTAGTTTTGATTCTCCTGGTTGCCTCCGGCTGCGCGGCACCATCAGCCGAGGCCCCGATACCACCACCCGAGACACCAACACCCACCCAGTTACCCGGCCCACCACCCCC